>CAEZYI010000099.1_pt1 | contig 3791 bp, 2 predicted proteins | sample 7265481 | NCBI WGS metagenome assembly CAEZYI01 (sample SAMEA6813931, study PRJEB35770) | uncultured Actinomycetes bacterium | biome: Freshwater; feature: Freshwater reservoir; material: water | place: Czech Republic | collected 2017-04-14 | depth 30m m | reverse complement strand
TTGACCAGCTTGTGGGCTAAGAAAATCCACGTGTATTCCTTCCGGTTGCTTTTATTACCTGTAGTGAGGCTAACAATGTTGAGGGCTAAATGCTTCCCAATAATGCTAAAAAGGAGCGTGAACGGGCTGATGTTCGCTTAGGGCTAAAGCAAAAAAGGATTTATGCCTCTTCGACGAGATCAGATAGTTCGGCCTGTGGGCGAAGTGCCTCAAGGTCGATAACCGCACCTGATGCATCTTTGACCGTTACGCGACCCAAGATTGAGGCCAACGCTTTGGCACGAGTAACTTCTGCGACCAGTTGTGAAATTTGGCCAGCTTTTTGTAACTCTTCAGCGAACTGCTGTGGAGCCATTCCATAGCGCTGTGATGTGCGAACTAAGTATTCGGTCAATTCAATCTCAGTAACCTGAACATCTTCAGTCTGAACGATTGCATCGAGCAAGAAATCTGACTTCAGAGATGAACGAACCTGGCCATCTACTTCAGCGCGGTGTTCTGCATCCTCCATGCGACCTTCGCCCTCAAGGTGGTCATTTACTTCTAGCTCTACCAAATTATCTGGGACTGGAATATCTAGATCAGCAAGTAGTTTTTCAACTAAGCGATCACGCGCTTGTGTTCCTTGTTCCATTTTCTTAACACGACCAAGGCGCTCAGTGAAATCTGCTTTAAGTTCAGCCAAAGTATCGAACTCAGATGCAAGCTTTGCAAATGCATCATCTACTGGTGGAAGTTCGCGCTCTTTCACTGCCTTAACAGTTGCTTCGACTTCACCCTTCTCGCCCTCTTTTTGTCCAACTAATTCAGTATCAAATCTCTTTGTTTCTCCAGCAGACATGCCGATTAAGACTTCATCGAGACCAGGAATCATGCGATCTGAACCAACTTCATACGAAATATCATTTGCCTGTCCACCATCAACAGTTTCACCATTAATAAATGCATCCATGTCAAGAGTTACAAAGTCCCCATTAACGACTGCGCGCTCAACAGTTGTCAGAGTGCCAAAGCGTGTACGCAATGACTCAATCTGCTCATCGATATCTGCATCAGTTACAACTACATCATCAACTTCAACAGTGATAGTTGAAAAATCTGGCAACTTAACTTCTGGACGAACATCTACTTCAACAGTGAAACTAAGTTTTTCGTTATCAACGAACTCTTTTACATCCACAACTGGACGCCCGATTACTGCAACAGAATGTTCACGTGCCGCTTTGCCGTAAAAATCAGGAAGTGCGGCATTGATAGCCTCATCTAAAACAGTTCCACGACCAACACGTTGATCGATCATTGCTGCAGGAACTTTTCCTTTACGGAATCCAGGAATGTTTACTTGTGTTGCAACTTTCTTATAAGCATCAGCTACATGCGAACTCATCTCACTGTATTCAACTTCGATATCAAGACGAACACGAGTTGGAGATAAAGTCTCGACGGTGCTTTTCACTGGGGCTCCTAAATAAGTGATGAACGTATAAAAAGAACTGGTCGGGGCGGGGAGATTCGAACTCCCGGTCTCCTGCTCCCAAAGCAGGCGCGCTAGCCACTACGCTACGCCCCGAGGCGCAATGCAGGAGTCTAGACGAGATTTCCCTCATCTCTTACCGACCCAGTATCTTTAGCCCCTACCCACCCTGCGGGTGTAGCTCAATGGTAGAGCCCCAGCCTTCCAAGCTGGCCATGCCGGTTCGATCCCGGTCACCCGCTCCAGTCTTTATCCGACGGATCCAACCAGCATCTGGGTACATTTGCCGGTCAAAGCGATGCTTGCCGAAACCGATGCTCCTGACGTTAGAGTCGCAATCAATGTATAAGCCTGAGTTGTTGCCGCGCCATTCAACACAACATCAGCAATTATTGAAATGTAGAATCTGTTTGTTGGGATGTAGACAGTTCCGTTCATAACTGCATAACTAATGTCAATTGATGGACTATCCCCTGAAGCAGCAAGCGTTATTCCGATGCCGTAGGTTTGCAAACTTGAATTCACATCATAAGTATTAATAATTAATCGAACTACATAACTCGCTCCAGCAGCGAATTCTCCAAAAGGTTCCGATATTTTTTTGCTTCCAGCTGTTCCCGCGAGATTGCCAATAAATGTAACTGAAGTCATTTTGGCACTTGAGACGCCTGCTGCACCCGTGGTTCCTTGAGCACCAGGATTTCCTGTGGCTCCAGCTGCACCAGTTGTACCTTGCGCACCAGTTGCACCAGTAGTTCCAGTATCACCTTTCACTCCTTGAATACCTTGCACTCCAGTTGTTCCGGTATCACCTTTAAGTCCTTGCGAACCAGTTGAACCAGTTGCACCAGTTGATCCTTGTGAACCATCTGCACCTGTAGCACCTTGTGCGCCAGTTGAACCTGCAACACCTTGAATACCTGCAGATCCAGTTGCACCTGTTGCACCTTGCGTTCCATTACTACCTGCTGCACCAACTGCACCTTGTAAACCTGTTGCACCTTGTGTTCCGTTAGTACCTGCTGCACCCACAGCGCCTTGTAAACCTTGTGCACCTTGTGTTCCGTTTGTGCCAGCTGCACCTGTTGCACCTTGCGTTCCGTTAGTACCAGCTGCACCTTGAGCACCAGTTGCACCAGCTGCTCCTTGTGCGCCAGTTGATCCTGTTGCACCAGTTTCTCCTTTCGAACCAGCGCTTCCAGTTAATCCCTGTAAACCATTTGCACCAGTGTCCCCTTGTAAACCAGTTAATCCTCCGATGCCTTGCACGCCTTGTAATCCAACTGCGCCAACGTTTCCTTGATCACCTTGTACACCTTGAATTCCTTGTACACCTTGAACTCCCTTAGCTCCCGTTGCACCAACCGCGCCAGTTGAACCTGTTGCACCAACCGCGCCAGTTGAACCTGTTGCACCATCAACTCCAATTAATGAACTAGATGTAATTGATTTTTCACTAGGCAATCGCAACGACGTTACAAGCTTCCAAACCCCTTTTAACTTTGGCCCATAGAGATTTGCATTTTTGATATCAATATAGAAATCACCATCGATACCAATTGTTTTTGAAGGCACACCACTTCCGCTGAGGATTGTGTTAGGCAACGTGGCGGTTGTTCTTCCTGCTTTTTTAAGAGTGACGGATGTTTTTTGTGCAGGAAAAGCACTGTAGGTAGAAACTAATGAGATCGATAGAAACAATGCCATAGCGGTTAGTGGGCGCTTCATGATGCGAGACCTTTCTAAAAGGCTGGGAAGTAACGTGGATTTAGTCTTGAACCTGAGGATTGCCGCAGAAATAAGGAGTTCCCTGCATTGCTTTCCCGCCATTCATAGGGAAACCCCAGATTTTGGTCTCAAAACGTAAATATTCACACAGTGTTTTAAGGATGGCTTACTACTATCTTCAGCATCAGAGAGTTAATTACGGGTAGTCGATGACGAGGGGTCACAGACAGTTCCACGAGGGAAGGGAAGACATGCATATGTCATCAAATAGAAAGATTGCCGCAATTGTTTTAACAACAGTTGCGCTTTCAGTCGGCACAGTTGGTGTTGCAACCGCATCGCAGCCAAAAGGCAAAGTGATGTCGGTTAAAACTAAATCAACTAAGACCACAGTAAGTTCGATTCAAAATCCAATGGCAGGTGGAGCAATGGGTACCAGAATGGGTGGCCCAGAAGCCGAACTCACTTCAGTCCTTGCTGGACTTGTAACCAAAGGAACAATTACACAAGCTCAATCAGATGCAATCGTTGCTGCACTAACTGCAGCGCATGCAACTCAAGAAGCTAACCGTGGCGCAGATCAAGCTAC
>CAEZYI010000093.1_pt1 | contig 4188 bp, 6 predicted proteins | sample 7265481 | NCBI WGS metagenome assembly CAEZYI01 (sample SAMEA6813931, study PRJEB35770) | uncultured Actinomycetes bacterium | biome: Freshwater; feature: Freshwater reservoir; material: water | place: Czech Republic | collected 2017-04-14 | depth 30m m | reverse complement strand
ATCTTGATAGTTCCTAAGATTTTCCCTGTAATCTGAAAGTACTTTTGTGACTGAAGCTCCACCAAAGCGATCCAAGAGTTCTCGCTGTTTTGCGCTCTTTCCAATACTGAGGTTGGCGGCTTGAGCATGAACTTCAACTAAATATTCGCTTAGCTCTGAGAGAACACTGGCTGGGACTGCGATTCCACTTGTGGTTGCTTTACTTTTTCCATCCGAAGTTACAGAACGAGTGATGATAATTTGTCCGTCTTCTACTATCGCACCTGCCTCTTCAAAACGTGGAATAAGTTCTTTGGCGACGGCAAAACGTGCACTTGCAATCAATCGTTCATTGCCTATGCGAACCAAAGAACTATCGCTCTTTCCTCCAACAATCAGGTTCAGAGCACTTAAAATCATTGTTTTTCCGGCGCCTGTCTCACCTGTGAGAACTGTGAGGCCAGGAGCAATCTCTAACGTTGCATGATCAATGACACCGATTGAACGGATAGAAATCTCCTCTAGATAAGAACGGTCACTCACCACGCCAACCCTCAACAGGAAGCTTGAACTTGGCTACAAGTCGATCGCTAAATGAAGAATTCTGCAGGTGGGCAAGGTGCACATAACTAAGATCTTTTGTTATATGGACTTCATCTCCTGAGCGAAGTTCAAGTGTGCGCAATGAATCAGCCGATAACAGAGCTTGACGTGATTCGATGCGAACAACGATTTGGGATTTAGGTGAAATCACAAGTGGACGCGAGAAAAGCGCATGCGCTGAATTAGGCAGCACAACTAATGCATCAACTTCGGGCCACACGATAGGACCACCGGCTGAGAAGGCATAGGCAGTTGAACCAGTCGGAGTCGAACAGATGAGACCATCGCATCCCCATCTGGAGATAGGGCGTCCATCGATTTCTAGAAAAAGTTCAACCATGGTTGCGTGTTCACGCTCAACGATTACTTCATTCAGTGCCCAACCGCTGGAAATCTCTGCGCCATCGCGAAGTACGGTGTACCGCAGTGTCATACGTGGATCAATGACATATTTTTTTTCAATGATTGCAGAAACGATTGTCGCTAGATCTACCTTTTCAACTTCAGCTAAGAATCCAACGCGTCCAAGGTTCACTCCGAGCAATGGAATTTGCTGCGTTCGCGTAACTTCAGCTGCGCGAAGGATTGTCCCGTCTCCCCCTAGAACAACGCCAACTTCAAGTTCTGGCAAATTGGCTATTGTGCAGTTCAAAACGTTAGTGAGTGAAACATCAGAGATAGTAACAACAGTGAAATCTGATGTTGGTAATTCATCTACAATCTTTTGTGCAGCCTCGAGTGCTTCTGGGCGCGAAGGGTTACATACCAGAAGAATATTTCTCATTATTGTGGGCCTGCCGTGATTGCATCATCTAGCGCACTGTGATCAATCTGCTCTGCACCGCGTCGCAGCCATAAAAAGTACTCAACATTTCCGGCAGGTCCCGGCAACGGACTTGCGGCAATTCCTAGGGTTCCAAGACCGACGTCATAGGCCGAATCCGCGACCTCAATTACTGCGGCTTTACGTAGAGCCGGATCGCGAACAACGCCACCTGCACCTAATCGTTCCCGTCCTACTTCAAACTGCGGTTTTACCATGACTACAAAATCGGCGCCCGGCTTTGATACGGCAGCAAGTGCTGGCAGAACTAATGTGAGTGAGATAAAACTTAAATCGGCAACGACTAAATCGATGGGCTCTCCGACTAGATCGCCAGTTAAATGACGAATATTAGTTCGATCTAAAATACTGACACGTGGATCCTGTCGTAGCGACCACGCTAGCTGACCGTAACCTACGTCCACTGCTACAACATGGGCAGCGTTGCGGCGCAAAAGAACATCGGTAAAGCCACCTGTAGATGCACCAGCATCTAGGCATCTGCGACCTTGAACTTCAACCCCTGCAAAACTATCGAGCGCTCCAGCTAACTTATGTCCTCCACGAGAAACGAAATCATCACGCTTGCCTGCTAATTTGATAGAGGTTTCAGCATCAACCATCGTTGCTGGTTTTGTAGCGGGAATGCCATTAACAAGTACCGATCTCGCCTCGATTAAATCCGAAGCGTTCTCACGAGAGCGTGCAAGCTCACGTCGAACGAGTTCGGCATCTAGTCGGATCTTCATGAAAGCGTGCTACCTCTTAGAGGCCATCGATGGAGGACAAAGCAGAGGATAACTTCTGGTGTAGCTCTTCAAATCGAAGGGCATGATCATTAACATCCATGGCATCGATCTCTTGGAGCTCATTGCGCACATCTTCAACTAAATTTTCGCCATTGGTTCCCTGTGATTCATTCTCCACTTATTTGCCTGCTTTCTTCACGGCTGCTTTTTTCGTAGCCTTTTTCTTCACAGCCTTTTTTGTAGGTGAGGATTTTCCACCAGTGCTTTTTAAGCGAGCTACTTCCTCCTTCAAGGCTTCGAACTCTCCTCGCTTAACGAAGCCCATCTTTGAAACAGAGCGCTCAACTTCATCTTCGATCTTTACTTTCAGAGCTTCTCCGCCTTCGCGCAACCATTGATTAACCGTAGAGGCGACCTCAGTCGCACTCTTGTCACCCTCAGTTACTTTAGAAAGGTAGGTACGGAGCGTTGCAAAAATGTCGTTAGCCATGTGGTGAGTCTATCTAAATTCGCACTATCTCAGCTGCTTCTACCTGCCAGCGACTTGCGACTCCCCCAGGGCCTTGCCAAAAGCGTCGATGTACCGAACCAGAAATCTCAATCCACTCTTGGGCTTTAAGGGTAAGAGCCATACGCCTGGATTTATAACTCCACGCACCTACATCCAAAGTATCTACACCCTCGCGTCCGGCTCGGGAGATGATCACTCTAAACTCAACAACTTTGTCACCGCTCGGCAGTTCTTTTTCGACGCCAACTCCCGAGACCCTGCCCCGCAGCATCACATCATTGAGCGATAGATCGATATCTTCATCATTAGATTGAAGCGATTTTTTTACCATTATGGCCTCCTTGTAGGAAGGTGCCAGACTCACGTGGTGCACTGACGTTTACTTCACGGCACGTTCTACAGGTGTGCATAAACCCAAACTTCTAGAGTTGTGCGCGCTCCTGTGCATCGGTGCTTTCCTGCGGATCAACCTCGGCACATTTGCTAAACCATTCACGTGCTTCATCTACTCGCCCGGCAGTAAAAAGTGCATCGGCATATGCATAACGCAGGCGCAGTGCCCACTCTTCACTTTCATTGGAAAGCTCCTTGCACGTAAGCGTTACAACGGCGGCTTCAAGCTCACCTAGATCTCTGCGAGCACCAGCTGCAACAATGCGCATTTCAATCTCTTCTGGTTTTGCTAAACGCTTTACTTCAGGAGAGCCAGCTAAAGCTAAAGCTTTCAAGGGGTTTTTGAGTCCACGTTCGCAGTCAGCCATCACTGGCCACATTGTTACATCACCGGAAATGCGGTGGGCTGCACGTAATTCTTTCAATGCAATCTCATAGAAACCGGCACGGTATGCGGCATAACCGGCTGATTCACGAACTACCGCTAAGCGACCTGCGTGATGCGCAGCTGCGACACCATGTTTATGTGCAAGTAATGGATCGCTATCTGCGTATAAAGCTAAACACTCTAAATGTCGAGCAACAACTTTTGCATTCTCAGCAGATAACGATAAAAGTTCAGCACGTAAAGATTTATCTAACTCTTCACCGGTGATCTCTTCAGGAATATCTGGCTCAAAAATTCGTGGTCGCAATCTCGATTGGTCGCGCTCCATAGGTGCAGGCCTCGTTCCACGAACATCGCTTCCATCGCGAACCTGACGAGGAGCACCTGCGCGTTCGGAAGAACCACCGCGTGCCGGTAAATCTTCACGTCGGCGTGCATTATTTGGGCCAGATGGCTTTCGCTCCCCTGGCTTTGACCCGCGGGGGTTGCTCGGACGATCAGATGGTGGACGTGAGTTTCTACGCTCTTCCATTTTGATCTCCTCTATGAATAAAACTATGAAAAAATAAATTGGACTGGATTAGTTTAGGGAAATAAAAAAGGGGCGCTCGTTAAAGCGCCCCTTTTTATAAAAGAAGTCCGGCGACGTTCTACTCTCCCACAAGGTCACCCGTGCAGTACCATCGACGCTGAGAGGCTTAACTTCCGGGTTCGGAATGGGACCGGGTGTTTCCCTCTCGCT
>CAEZYI010000074.1_pt1 | contig 6413 bp, 4 predicted proteins | sample 7265481 | NCBI WGS metagenome assembly CAEZYI01 (sample SAMEA6813931, study PRJEB35770) | uncultured Actinomycetes bacterium | biome: Freshwater; feature: Freshwater reservoir; material: water | place: Czech Republic | collected 2017-04-14 | depth 30m m | reverse complement strand
GTGTGTATCACGTGAGGTTTTCGAAGAAGCAAATGTGTACTGTAACGACATAAATTATTTAGGATCTCAAGCTTGGCCATTTCCAGCCTCAATCATGATTGCATTTGAAGCCATCACTGATCATCCAGATGCAGCTAAGCCAGATGGCGCAGAAATCGTTGAAGTACGCTGGTTTAGCCGCGATGAAATAAAAACCGCAGTTGCTACTGGAGATTTATTATTGCCACCGACAATTTCAGTTGCACGCAAAATGATTACAGGGTGGTACACATCTAAAGCTGGTTACACCGTTAAAGATTTAAGCGGTGGGGAGTCGTGGAGAAATTGACCAACGACATTCGCGCCGAAGAGATACTAGAAGCCCTTGATAATGAGCAACGCGCAGTAGCGCTAGCGACTCGTGGTCCAGTGTGTGTTATCGCTGGTGCTGGTACAGGTAAGACTCGCGCAATCACGCATCGCATCGCATACGCGGCAGCCATAGGAGTTATGGATCCACATAAGGTTTTAGCGCTTACTTTTACGGCCCGCGCTGCAGGGGAGATGCGTATGCGTCTTCGCTCTCTAGGCGTTCCATCCGTTGCCGCCCGCACAATCCACGCGGCAGCCTTAAAGCAGTTAACGTTTTTCTGGCCTCAAGTCTTTGGTGGTCGCACTCCTGATTTGATTACAACGAAAACGAGTTTTATTACTGAGGCGATTAAGCGCGCTGAACTAACTGGCGAACTATCTCTTACCTCGCGCGATTTAATGCGCGATATTGCATCTGAAATCGAGTGGGCCAAGGTTTCTCAAGTTGCCCCAGCCGACTACTTGGCCGAACTGAGCAAGCGTCCAACTAAGCCACGTATTAACGCTGAACAAATCGCCAAGGTTTATACCGCTTATGAATCAGTCAAGCACCAAGAGCGCGCGATGGATTTTGAAGACGTATTGCTGCTGACCACCGCAATGATTGAACAAGAGCGCGAAGCTCGCGAACGCGTGCAGGATCAGTACCGTTTCTTCACAGTCGATGAGTACCAAGATATTTCCCCCCTGCAGCAGCGGTTAATTAACGCATGGTTGGGCTCGCGTCAAGAAATCTGTGTCGTCGGTGATCCCGCACAGACGATTTATTCTTTTGCAGGTGCTACTCCAGTCTTCTTAAACTCATTTACCAATCGTTTTCCAGAGGCCGAGGTTGTTCGTTTAACTACGGGTTATCGATCAACTCCTGAAATTACATTTATGGCGAACAGTGTTTTACGTAAAGCTCAGATGGGTCAAGAGCTTGTCGCACTCAATGATCACGGTGATAAACCATCTGTAGATTCCTTTAAGGATGAGAGTGGTGAAATTGCCGGCATAGTTGAGTGGATAAAGCAGTTATTAAGTGAAGGCGCACAAGCCCAAGAGATTGCAGTTCTGGCCCGCACTAATAGCCAACTTAATACGCTTGAACGTGCAATGAACGCAGCAAAACTTCCCTATCAAATTCGAAACAGTGAGCGCTTCTTTGATCGCCCTGATGTTCGCGAGTTCCTTAAGCTAGTTCGTAACGCTTCAGTCATACCTACTGAAGGAGTTTCATGGCTGGATGAATTGCGCACTTTAGCTCAACCCTTTTTGACGGGCGCACACATCGATGGAATTGCTGCGCTGCTGCACTTAGCGCGTGAACTTGATGCAGATAGTGGTTTTACTCCAAAGAATTTGCGTACATATTTGCGCGAACTTGAGGACCGGGTTCAACAAAATAATCCGCCAACGATGCCAGTAACAACGTTGGCGACTTTGCATGCAGCTAAAGGTCTTGAATGGGAACGAGTATTTTTGATGGGCGTCAGCGAAGGTCTTTTGCCACTTGAAAATAGTTCTACAAGTAATGATCAAGCTTCAATCGATGAAGAGCGCCGTTTGTTTTATGTAGGAATTACACGGGCAAAGGTAGATCTTCACCTGAGTTATCGCGGCAAACCTTCACGTTTTCTCATTGAAGCTGGCCTTATCCCCGCGTAAATACAGTATTACTGCTTAGTAATACGGGCTTATCTAATTAACTTGCATACAGGCGGCCCCATGCTTTACCCTTGCCACTCATTCATTTCTTTGGCGAAATGATGATGAGTTGAAAGGGAGAACGAATATGTCTAACGCATCATTCGTATCAGCAAGCGCACTGCGCTCTGCTGTAATTCCTTCTGCTCATACAACCAATAAGCCTTCAACTTGGCATACCGCAAAGCCAGCGTTTTACGCCGCTTTCTATGCCGGACAAGAGGCCACTTGGGGTTCTACTCGATAACATCGAATAAGAACTAGAAGCCAAGGGCCTCGAATCCACAAAGGATTCGGGCCCTTTTTCATTACCCGAAAAAACTAACTACTAACTAGGAACAACCGGAGCAGCACCTAACATCGAAAGTGTTAGCCAACAGAGAGAAGAGGTGAGGACGATGAGCGTTCTCTTCAGCGAACTACTAGTACCAGGCTGGGCAGATGAGAAGATCGGTTTGGATGCCGTAACTGGCACCTATAGCGATGGGTCATCATTTAATTTGCCATGCCACACTGCAGATCCTGAGATGTACTTCTCTGATGATGAGTTGGCAGTTGCCGAAGCGAAATCACTCTGTGGTGGATGCCCCGTGCGCACACAATGTTTAGAGGGTGCGCTATCGCGTCAAGAGCCGGCAGGTGTGTGGGGTGGTGAACTATTTGAAGATGGTCGCATCATCGCTCGCAAGCGCAAGGCTGGTCGTCCAACGGCAGTTGAAGTTGCTGCACGCACTGCGCCAATTCAACAGTTGCCTTCGCAACTAGAGGTTGCTTCTCCTGCTTCTAGTCAATCAGAGCGTGAGGAAAGTGCTGCTTAGCTCTAAAAATCATTGATTTGAGAGATTTCCTTCATTTGAAAGTTACAATTTAAGGATGGAAACAAATCGGAGATCTCTTCACTCAAGAAAATTAGCGCCAAAAAAATTAGTAGCACTCATTCTAAGTGCACAATTTTTGCAATTGGCTTTCGTTCCCGCGGGATATGCTGATTTATCCGATAAAGAAGGTGCGATAGCGATTAATTTTTTTTGGAACGCTAAGTCAGACTTTAGTAAAATGACATGGATAACGCGAGAAGTAGAAGTTACCCAGTCAGCCCAAACAACCTACTTTTCAATCATTGGAAACTGGACGCCACCTTTTTACTTGGGTATTCAGCAGTTGGGAAATGATGCAGCTGGAAAGCCACTTAGAAACGCAATATTTAGTGCTTGGGATACTTATGAGAATAACTCATGCACAGATTGCGCGGGTGACAATGCACCACTTCAAGGACGAACAACCATAAAGGAATTAGGAGCGGGAGTTCGTGCGCCTGGGAGATTTGGAAATGAAGGCACGGGAGTTAACTCATTTATTGATAACTTTGATTGGAAAGTTGGAGATAAAGTTAAAGCGGTGGTTAATTTACGTGAAGTCTCCGATGGAACTGAAATTTCAGCGGCAATTCAACTACGGGATGAACCATGGAGATATTTTGCTACGTATAAATATGTGAAAAAATTTCAAAATCTTGAACCTGGATATTCATTCATAGAAGATTTTTGGAAATCTCCAACATTCGTACGATCAGCAGAGTATTCAAATACGTGGATGGAAAACGAAGATTTAAGCAGCCGAGTCGAAATTAGTTCAGTTGGAGCCAGGGCAAATACAGGATTGAACACTCCCTATCATTTGATTTCACAAAAAAACAAGAATGGTCATTGGGCTCAAACTGGCGGTACCCAGTATCAATCTAAGCAAGAACTTGTAACAGCAAACCTAGAAATTTCTTCAGACCTCTATATCCCAGTTGAAGCGCGTATGGCCGCTCTTAATCTCTCAACTTCAGCCCAAACTGACTACCGTGCGAGTTATTTGAAGTGGGAATCAGATCGAAAAGCGGCAGCAGCGCTGAAGGCACAGAAAGAGATAGAAGCTAAAGCTGCGGCAGAGCTCAAAGCCAATCTGGATGCCGAAATTAATGCGTATGGTGATTTAGATGCTTATGCAATTTATGCAGACCCAGTCTCAAGTGATCTTGCAGGTTATTGGCTCAAATACAAGTTTAATTATAATTTAAAAAGATTAATTGTTGATAAATCCGCTCCAGATACGAATTTCACAGTCGTCGGAAATTATGGCTCTGCACCTACTTTTACAGGTGGGTTACAGGAAGATAGTGGTGGGAGGAGGCGCGTCTTTCTGACAGTTAATAATCTTGACGATGCAACGTGCAAAGTCGTGACATGTCAGATTAAAGAAAATAGTGCTAGTTGGAATGTAAATGTGCTAAAAACGGACTCCGGTTCAGCTTTAGTGCAACAAAGTTGGGGGATTGATATCTACAACGACTCATTCACATGGGATGAGGGAGATGAAATTTCTTGGCTAACGATGCTTGCACCCGAAAAAAGTAGTTCCTTACTTTCAGTTGCTATTAAGATAGGCAACTCACCATGGCGCTTATTTGCATCAGTACGTTATCCAGCGACATATGTGCAAGGTTTAGCGGGTGGGTTTAGCGGAATCAATCAAGTTTCCAAACAAACACCTTTCACGCCAAGAACGTTCACTTTACTTCCAACCATTATGTCCAGCTATTCTGGAGATACAAATGCTTTAACCAGCCTGTATTTACTTGGACCTGAGAAAAAGAACAGACATGAATTTAAAGTGATCGGATCCAGTTTAATCGCTTCAGTTGGAATTGCTCCTCAAGTTGGTACAAAGTCAACATATCGCTTACAACTTGAACAACCCTCCACGGTTGTTGATTTCAGCGAAGGAAAATCTACTTTGCAAAAGGTTACAGACAGCATAAGTAATGAATCTAAGGCTTCACGATTATTGGCAGAAGCAGCCGTGATTGCGAAGCAAGTCGCGGACGCCAAAGCGGCAGCAGAGCTGAAAGCCAAACAGGAGGCCGCCATTGCAGCAGCGCAAAAAGCGGCAGCAGAGTTGAAAGCCAAGCAAGATGCAGAGGCGAAATTAGCAGCGGATAAAGCTGCAGCAGAGCTGAAAGCCAAACAGGATGCAGAAGCTAAAGTGGCTGCCGATAAACTTGCAGCAGAGCTGAAAGCCAAACAGGATGCAGAGGCGAAGGCCGCCAAAATTATTGCCGATGCAAAAATAGCCGCTGCAAAGAAAATTGCGGCTGCGAAAGCTGCTGCAATTAAAGCTGCTGCAGCTAAGGCTGCGGCTGCAAAGAAGGCAAATACAGTTAACTGTGTCAAAGGCACGAGTGTGCGAACTTTTGTAGCAAAAAATTGCCCAACCGGTTGGAAGAAAAAGTAATTTCCCTCTAAATTAGCTTGCAAAGAGATTTAGATTTGTAAGCGATGGCCATAAGGCAAAGAGAATTGAGATCGGCAGAATAAGAAAGACAACAGGGATCATCATTGAGATCTCTGCTTTGCCGGCGGCTCCCATCACTATGTTGCGTTGATGTGCGCGTGCTTCCACTGCATGTCTTGAAAGTACTTCGATTAGCGGAGCACCACGCAACGTTGCCGTCACTATTGCATCAATAAACCTACGAATCATTACTGATTTAACGCGCCGGCCCATAGCATCAAGACTCATATGCAAAGGCTCCCCATTTCGTACCGATGTAATTAATACAGCAAACTCCTTGGCTAAGGCCCCATCGGCGGTTTCAGCTATTCGTAGCATCGCACTCATGGGAGTTTCGCCAGCGGCGATTGCTAGAGTCAACATTTCGATAATGGCAGGAAACTCTGCTTCAATTATTTGGCGGCGCTTCTTAATCTGACTAGTTAACTCGCGATCGACCACTACATAAACTGCTGCACCTGCCAGGCTGGCCACTAGCACTGAGGCGATTATTGATTTATGGGATACCAACAGGAAGGTCATCATCAACGCCGCACTTGATGCGCAGAAACCACATTGGCGAAGGCGAAAGCTTTCATACTCTGAATCAGTACTTCTACCGAGCTCTTCAAGGCGAGCACGTATTCCACTTTTATCACGAGATTGTGCCGCAGCGGTTTTAGCGCGATGTTCGAGTACTTTAATTGGATCAACTTTCACATCGAGAACGAAGAGTAGACCCCCTGGAATCGCAAATAGCATTGAGATAAAAATGATTTTAAACATTATCTATTCCAATTCTGTGCACCTGTAAATACGCGTGGAGTTTGAGGAAGATGACCTAAGCGATTCATCCACATGTACGCGACTGCAGTCATAGCCAAACCTGCAACTAAAATTGCACCACCAGTTGGAGTGGAAAAAGCCGCTGCTGTACTTGGTTGAGTTGAGAGTAAAAGTAAGAGAATCCATGGAGCGATAGCGGACATATGTGCTGAGTTTTTTATCCAGCCATGTTTTACTTCGATTTCACGGCGTAGCGCTAGATCTTGTCG
>CAEZYI010000072.1_pt1 | contig 6483 bp, 4 predicted proteins | sample 7265481 | NCBI WGS metagenome assembly CAEZYI01 (sample SAMEA6813931, study PRJEB35770) | uncultured Actinomycetes bacterium | biome: Freshwater; feature: Freshwater reservoir; material: water | place: Czech Republic | collected 2017-04-14 | depth 30m m | reverse complement strand
GCCTGAGTTGTACTTAGGATTAGCCTTCAAAGTTACAGAAGTCTTTGCAACTGCGTTATCGATGATAAATCCACCGTTACCTACTAGAAGTAGTGGGTTAGTGCTCTTATCAACAGTTGTAATTGTGTAGTCCTCGCTCCAGATTTTACCAAGCTTCTTAAGAAGCGTTGAATCCTTAGCATTAAATGCTGCAACGAAGCGAGCGCGTGCTGCTGTATTTTCTGCAACAGTTCCTAGGGCCTTCTTGCCTTCAGCCATCAATACCATTGTATGTACTGGTGATGGTCCAGGACCGTAGAGATCCCAGTTAGCAATTGGCTTCTTGAAGCGAAGAGTTACTGTCATCTTGTCAGCAGAAAGTGTTGGCTCGCCAACGATGTTTGCATCGTAGACACCTGAATAACCAAGACCATTAAATGCTGGAGTGTCAGTCTTGCTCTCAGGATCTCCCAAGCCAGCAGCCTTTGAATAGGCATTGCTTGAAAGAACGTGTGACAAGAGAAGGTCTTCACCAGTAATTGGTGTGCCATCTGACCAAACACGGCCTGGGTTAACTGTCCATGATGTACGGAAGTCAGTTGCTGTGTTCTTAACGATCTTGTATGAACCAAATACTGTGTTCTTTACAAGCTCTTTCTTGTCGTTGTAATAGTTGAAGCCGTTACCTTGTAGGTATCCGACAGCAGAACATGTTGTTGAGTTCGTTGCTGAAAGGCTGCAGTTCAAACCAGTGATTGGGTTTGTCTCATGCAGAATTACAGTCGAACGAGTTGCAGCCTGGGCTGGAGTCAGTAGTGATACTGCCAAAGCCGCAGAAGCTGTGATTGCTAACGCAAATTTTGCGCTGCGATTTAACTTCATTAGTCCTCCTTGAGGGGTTAATTGGGCACATGTGAAGAGTCGACTAACCCCACACCTGCCCATTGGTGGTGAGAGTCTGCCGTACCAACCCCATATGTGGCAACAGGCAAAAGCTATGCATCTGCCCATTCACTGCCGCTTATACCTATATATAAGGTGCAGCGAAGGGAAAATCACCCCGTCTGGCGGGCCTTGTCAATCGCCGCGGTGGTCAAGCGAGGGGCGGCCAAAGCCCACAGAATCAGGCCAAGTGCGACTGAAATCAGGTAGGGAGCTCGAAGGGCGCTCTCGCGAGAAACCAGGTGGGTCATGAGCGTTACCAATCCCCCGCCCACAAACATGCCAATCGGAATCGAACCCCAGGCAAAGAATCGATAGACGCTGTTAACCCGACCCAGAAGTGCTGGCGGAATAATGCTTTGACGCAAAGAAACGGTAATCGTGTTCCAAAGGATCGCAACGAAAGTTTCAACGGCGGTGACAACCCAAACAACCTGCCATGAAGATGTAAGGCCAACGATTAAGTTTCCAATCGGGGCTGCCGCTAACGCCAAAGCTAATGATGGACCACTTCCCAATCGTGCGGAAACTTTTGGTGCAAAAAATCCACCGATAGTTCCACCGATTGCACCTGCAGTCCCAAGGATTGCAAAGATAAAGACGCTCGTATGCAGAACTTCTTGGGCAAATAAAATATAAACGGCACCGACCATCGTACCCAAGCCATTCATGGCGCCCAAAATAATCGCCATAGGTCGTAGCAAAGGATGCGCCCACAACCAATCAAAGCCTTCGCGAATCTCGACTTTAAAATTTATCTTCTCTCTCGGTACTTCTTTTTCAACCGGTTTAAAACTTCCCGCTAAAGATGCGATCAGTGCAACGGCGACAAAGAATGAGAGCGCGTCAAAGAAGAAAGGTAAATAGATTGCAATGCCAATGATGAGTGAGCCTAAAGGTGGTCCGATAAAACTATTGGTCAATGACTCAGCCGACCACATGCGACTATTTGCTTTTTCTAAATTTTCTTGATCAACAACCGATGGCATCAAAGTTTGAGCACTGTTATCACGTAGGACTTCAGCTAAGCCAAATAGAAATGCCGTAATCACTAAGGTGATGTAGAGAGTCCAATTAGTCTTTAAATCAGTTATCGACGTTAAATCATTGAGCGATGGCAATGTATCTTTGTTAAAGAGAACTATTCCACCGACCACAAGCGTGAGCACGCCACGCAGGAAATCCATTCCCACAATCAATTTTCGTCTATCAAAACGGTCGGTCAGCACCCCCGCGTGAAGCGTGAAAACCAACCACGGTAAGCGCGATGCAAAGCCAGCTGCAGCAATCAGAATTGGTGATCGAGTGACCGCAGATGCCAACCATGGGTAGGCCACCATAGAAATGCCATCGCCCAAATTTGAGATTGCTGTGGCCAACCACAGCTTCCAATACGAGCGACCTAGGGGCTTAGTCATTTCGAAATCTTACTGAGGAGCTTCAGCGTTTTCGCTTACGCCGATCAAAAAAGGCAGCGAAAGTGTTGCGATGACTGTCGCAACTGCGCCACCAACAATAAGTGGCGCCCTTAATCCAGTTTTGGCAATGAAGCCACCAAGTAAAGAACCAAATGGCATAAGACCCCAAACGAGCGTTCGTCTTGTTCCATGTACTCGTCCATACAGGTGTGCTGGAATAACGCTTTGATACGTTGACATCAAGAGAATATTCCACAAAGAAATAGTGAAGGCAGCAACCGTAGATAGGGCAATATAAACGTAAATATTCGGAACAAGTCCTTGCAGCAGAACTATGAGTGAACTCAAGAATATACCTGCCGTCATTACTCTACTGCGGCCAAATTTTACTGAGAGTTGAGGGGCTGCGATGCCACCTGCAATGGCACCTACTGCCTGAACGGAAAGAGCAATTCCAAAAAATACTGGTTTCAGGTGTAATTCCTGCACCATAAACAAAACTATTGTTGACGTAGACATCGAGTAACAAAAACCAATACTGGCCGTTGTTATAACTAAGCGAAACAAAACTTTATTGTTATACAAATATTTCATACCAAAACGAATTTCTGCCATGAAATCTGGCTTGGTACCGTCTGAATCTGAGGTGCGCAAATCTTGCAAGAACTTCACTGGAATAGTTGCGGCTAAAACCGCTGCAACAAGGAAGCCAAAGCTGTTAGCGATGAACGGCAAGTAAATCGCTGCAGCATAAAGAAAACCACTAATGGGAGTCCCCACAAAACCCTGCACGATTGTCTCTGAAATTTGTAACCTAGAATTTCCACGCTCTAATTGATCTTTACCCAGAATCTGAGGGATCAACGATTGTGAGGTCGTATCTGCCGTTACTTCACATACTCCAATACAAAATGTGGCCACGAACAATAGATAGATCGTGATTGTGTGAGTCGAAATCGAAATGGCAAGGAGTCCGGCAATAAGAAAGCGCACAGAATTAGCTCCCGCTAGAAGATATCTACGATCAACTCGATCAACAATTACTCCAATAGGAATTGCAAAGAACAACCATGGCAACATCGCTAATGCGCTTAGTACTGAAATGAGAACTGGATTCTTAGTGAGCGTGATAGCTAAGAGCGGTGCGGCGGCAGATAAGACACCATCGGCGAGATTCGTTGTAAGACTAGCCCCCCATAGTCGATTGAAGGCGGGTCCCAACGATTTCATAGAGTGCAGAATAACTACAAATCTAAATCAAAAGCAGTTTCTTGGCTTTTTCTACTGCAGAATGGCGACCATCGGCCTCTAACTTTCGATATGTATTGCGCAAGTGCGTTTTGATTGTGTTTTGCGAGATGTGTAACGATTTAGCGATAGCCGTGATCGGAACACCCGTGGTGAGATGCTTTAAAATTTCGATTTCTCGCTTCGTAAGTGGTTCATCAAGTGCGCCAGCGGTGCTGTTAGAACCATGTATTCGTTCACCCATTGTTTGCACGAGTTCCTCCATATAGAAAGTTGGTCTCTCTCTCGAAGCTTTGACGACTAGTGGATATAACTTATTTTGCCTGATGAAATACTCGTGATACCCACACTCTGCACCTAGATCGAGGGCCTGGATGAGGGTTTTTAGGGCTAAATTTTCATGTCCCTTATTTAAAATGGTAATAGCCAACAATTTTGTAATTTTCTCTCGAGCGGTGCGCCCAGGTAATGCCTCTACTATTTCGGCTACATTTTTAGGTGCAACTTCAAAAGCATGGGTTAACTCGATTTGAACTACCATTTCAAGGCGCGGCATTCGTTTAATGATTTCGAGGGCTCGAGTGAAATCGCCAACATAGAGAAATAGAAATGACTCGCTCATATCTATCATCCATGCCAAGCCATTAATATTCAAAAAACTCTTCAAAAATTTGCGTTGCTGACTAATATCATCTGCCGCCTTGGAAAAACTTCCCTGCGATACTTCAATTCTAGTGATGCTGCCTTGCGCCATAAAATACCAAGGCCATATCTGCGAACTTTCGGCCAGGGTCGTGATAGATCTAAAGACTTCTGCCGCCCTAAAAAGCTCAGAAGCTTCTAGTTGGCTTCTGGCTAATACAAGCATGGCATCAAATGGGGCGTAGATGCCAACATAATTGAACTCTCGCGCCTGAGCGCATGCAATACCTGCAATTTCTACTGCTTGAAAATACTGACCTTGCGAATAAAGCACAAGTGCTCTCATGCAAGTTAAATGATAAGCAACTACGGTCGATTCATTATTTAAACTTAGGGCCTCAGCTTCTTCATACACCCGCCATAAGCTTTCAAAATCATCATGGAGAAACGCAGTCGAAGCCGATAAGCGTAGAAGTGCAATTTTATCTGAATTCTGAAGTGAAGTTTGTCCCTGAGTTGGTAGAAGTGCCGCTTCAATTTTTTGTCGGGAATTTTCAAAATCTCCTCGTGCAAAGTAGACATGCGAACGCACCATTGCTGTTAGTCGGTCTAGGAATTCGCTCCCCGCACCGTGCGCTGCGATAAACTCGAGTTCGGCTGCTAGTGCCTCAGCTTTTGCAAAATCTAAATTGATAAGGTTGCCAACTACTTTTATGGTCTTCTTCATGATTTCACCCTCTGGCGAATCATCTCCGGCATAGGCTGACCATTTGATCATTAAATCTCCACGGCCTATTGGTGCCATTTGGCGTAAATTTGAATGTAAAAGTTCAGTAAATTTCCTTTTGTTATTGAGTAAAAAGCTATGCTCTAGAGCGAGAGTGATTTCATTTCGTGAAATATAGAAATCGACCAAATCTTCCCGAGCACTTGTGAATAACTCATGACCGTCTTCTCGAATCTTACTTAATGCTTCGAAAATAATTGAATTAAAGCGAAAAGTACGCTTAACCGTAGAAGATGTAGTCACAAAAAGTCCATCGGTAGCAAGTTTATTTAGATAAGACTCTGAATATTTATCTTGCAGTATTATCTTTGCTATCTCTAAGTCAAACTCTTCAACGATACTCAGTTTGAGCAATAGCTCTTTATTTTCCGATCTCAATCCCTTAAAGGTCTCTGTTGCCAAAAATGAAATTGGATGCAGCCCCACAACCATTGCATCATGAAATTGAATGTGAGCATTATTTTTGCCAATATTTCGGCACATAAGTTGAACGGCCGCTGGCCACCCACTGCATTGCTGTAGCTCTTGTGCATTTCCATTGCGGGCTAGGTCCACCCCATTTAATTCAGCAATTGTTTCCATTTCAGAATCTGAAAACTTCAAATCCTCACTAGTAATCAAACTGAGATTTCCAAGGGCGGCATATCGAGCGAGCGAAGCATCACTGGTTGATCTACGAATTATGACCAGATGAATATTTTCTGGCGTTGAATCAACCAATAACTGCCTGAAAGGTAGAAGTCCTTCGTGGGTTTCGCGTGCAAAATCAATTACAAAATTTACTCCGCCTGGTACCTTCGCGACCACATTGACTAATTCGAAAATGGACTTACTAGTATTAAGTCCATTAATTTTTCCCGTACGTAGATCTAAATCAGGGATAAAGCTTTGAATCGAGCTTTCAAGGTGCGTTTTGAAATCCTCAAACGAGTCATTGGAGTCAACCGTGTACCAAATGGTTGGGCGCTCACTGGCTTGTGCCCACTCAGAGACCAACGAGGTTTTACCATACCCAGTGGGGGCAACGACAAGAGTTGCACCAGGTACCTCGGTTTCAAACAGGGGGAAAAGCTGCTTTCGTGAGATGAAATTAGGCGGAGTTGCAGGGGGTTGCGAGCGCGGCAGACTCACCCCTAGGGCTCCACCTCGATGTACCGTCACTTCAGGCTCGCGCATGAACTAAGGGTGAGGTATCACCCTTAGATTTACAAGAAAGAATCACCCCATTAAGGGTGATTCAAGGGGCGATTTAAGTGGCGAAAGCCGCCGACTCGCAATGAAAGTTAGTTAGTGACCTCTAAAAACTGAGCCGAGTGTGACTCAATCATGTGGCCGTCATCTTCTACTTTGTCGATGAGCAGCACCGCAATAATGACCAGAAGCGCCGCGATGATTGCCACTAAAACGCCTGATTTCTTATCGAGGTTAATTTGCATAGAGGCAATATAGCAAGCAAAAGAAAAAGTG
>CAEZYI010000063.1_pt1 | contig 7409 bp, 9 predicted proteins | sample 7265481 | NCBI WGS metagenome assembly CAEZYI01 (sample SAMEA6813931, study PRJEB35770) | uncultured Actinomycetes bacterium | biome: Freshwater; feature: Freshwater reservoir; material: water | place: Czech Republic | collected 2017-04-14 | depth 30m m | reverse complement strand
TTTTCAAAGCACACCCCTGGCGGGGTAGCTCAGCTTGGTAGAGCAAGCGGCTCATAATCGCTGTGTCGTGGGTTCAAGTCCCGCTCCCGCTACTAGTTCCACCTGCGCGAATTTCGCGCATTGAGAGGCCTCGGGTAACCTAAGCCCCTCGATACCCAATGAAGGAGTTAGACCATGGCAAGTAAGAGCGCGGACGTACGTCCAAAGATCACCATGGCCTGCGTTGATTGCAAAGAGCGCAACTACATCACAAAGAAGAACCGCCGCAACGATCCAGACCGTATGGAGCTTAAGAAGTTCTGTCCACGTTGCAAGTTGTCAACGCTTCACCGCGAAACCCGCTAATGATCAATCCCGATTCTGTCGGGCGCACTTTTGAAGGTGCAGATGTCATTACCGTTACACAATCTGAGATTGATGCTTTTGCTGCCGTAATTGGTGAAACACAAACATCTGTTGCACCTCCAACTTTTTCCATTCGAATTTCACTTTCTCAATATGAATCTATTTTGACTCAACCTGAAATCGGTGTTGACTGGACTCGCTTAGTTCATGGCGATCAGAAGTTTGAAATCTACCGATCAATTGTTGCCGGTGATACTTTTAAATGCTCTGCAACAATCGAAACATTAAGAGTGGCTGCCGGAAATGAAATCATCAGCGTGCGCTCTGATTTACGTAGCGGAGAAGAGTTAGTTGTTTCTTCATGGTCAACATTGGTGGTGCGCGGATGATTGATGTTGGCTCAACACTTGATGAACACATTTACTTAATAGACCGCGCATTGCTAAAGGCATATGCCGATGCAAGCGGAGATCACAATCCTATTCATCAAAATGAAGAGTTTGCCTTATCTGTCGGGCTGCCAAATGTGATTGCTCATGGAATGCTCACTATGGCATTAGCAGGTAAGTATGTAAGTGACTGGGCTGGGGGTTCAGCCACTGTAAAAGAGTTCTCAGCCAGATTTATAAAGCCAGTTATAGTTCCAGCAGGCGAGCAGGTAGATTTAACTATTAATGCGACTGTAGTAGAAATCAATGGCAATCAGATTAAATTAGATATTGTTGCTACGTCGGCCGGCGTAAAAGTTTTAGGAATGGCCAAAGCAGTAGTCATTAAATGAGCGCGCCAGATTCAGTAATTGAGTTAGCAAATGCGCGTATACAGGCGCGAGAGATGAAAGATTTTTCGTTGGCAGATAAGTTGCGAAATAAAATAGCTCAAGCCGGATATGAAGTAGTAGATATAGCCGAAGGCTATGAACTGCGTGAAAAGGCGGCTTTTATAACGCTGGCATTTGCTCGAGATATCAACCCAATAGATTTGGAAAAAGAAGTATCAGTAGCCATGATTGTGGATGGCTACACCGACGATGCACTCGAGAGCATCAATCTGATTAAGCAACACAGTGATTGCGGCATAGTCATTCTCTCTATCGGAGATCCTGGACGGCTAGTTGAAGCGATGGACTTTCGAACTTATTTATTTGCCGTCCATCCTGGTGCAAGTTGGGGTGATTGTGCCAATGTCTTGTTGCAAAAAATTCAAAGCACATATGTAGTCCTTGTAGATCCTGCTACTCGTTTGATTGGTGATGCTATTTCGCCAGCAATCGACGAGTTAAAAAAGGGTGAGTTTGTCGCAGTTGGTTGGCGCGGGGGATTAATAGATACCGACAATGAGTGGCGCAGTGTTATAGACAAAGGTGTTGGTGAAGTCGATGCGTTGCACTCCTTCTTTATCGCTTTTACGCGCGAAGCGATTCTAGAAACCGGTGGTTTTAATCTTCGCGCGGTGTATTTCCATAATGCCGATATTGAGATGTCATTAAAGATTCGCCAAGCTGGCGGACGCTTATTGCAGATGGATCTACCTCTAGAGCTTGGTCGCCACCATGCCTATGAGGATGCTGATCCGGCCTATCGCGACCAGCAGTCTGAAAAGAATCTCAACCGTTTGCTAGATCGCTTTAAAGGTAAGAGCGCAATTTTGTCTCCACGTCGCTAACCTTTGACTATGACCGAGCTATCCAAATACACCAGCCTTCGAGTGGGCGGCCCGGCAACCTCATTTGTTCAAGTCTCTAGCGAAACTGAAATCATCGCAGCGATTGAAGCGGCAGGGGATTCGCCGATTTTCATCATGGGTGGTGGAACAAATGTTTTAGTTGCCGATAGTGGTTTTGCTGGCACCGTCATTCGTATTGCAAATAACAGCGTTGAAGCAGAAATCGATGCATGTAGCGGTGCCACGCTGACAATTGGCGCAGGTGAAGATTGGGACAACTTTGTTAAGACAACAATTGCTCGGGGATTCGCCGGTCTTGAAACTCTGAGCGGAATTCCTGGAACAGTTGGCGCAGCGCCTATTCAAAATATTGGTGCCTATGGACACGAAGTAAGTGAATTCATCACCCGAGTTCGAACATATGATCGTGAAAAGAAAGCGATTCACACTTTTACTAATGCCGAGTGTCAATTTTCTTATCGAAACTCATACTTTAAAGAACATCCCGGTCGATACGTTGTACTTGATGTCGCCTTCCAACTACGTATTGGTGAAATGACAACACCAATTACTTATCTAGAACTTGCAAAAAAACTAGGAATTGAACTTGGAGACAAAACATCGGTCACAGATTGCCGCACCGCAGTTCTAGAGCTTCGAGCTAATAAAGGAATGCTGCTTTCACCAGATGATCACGACTCGTGGTCTGCTGGTTCCTTTTTTACAAATCCGATTATTTCTCAACAAGCTGCCGACGCTCTGCCGAATTCTGCGCCGAAGTGGCCATTAAATGATGGACGAGTAAAAGTTTCTGCAGCATGGTTAATTGAAAACTCTGGAATTCATAAAGGTGATGAACTTGGTGGAGCACGCATTTCAACGAAACATGTTTTAGCGTTAACTAATTCAGGTACTGCAACTGCAAATGATATTGCAGCTTTAGCCAAACGCGCACGCGATCATGTTCAGAAAGCTTTTGGAATTACGTTAGTTGCTGAAGTCAACCTCGTTGGAATCGAGCTTTAGCCTTCAGTAAGTAGGGCTTTTATTCGCCCGATACCTTCAACGATATCCGCATCGCTAGTGGCATAAGAAAAACGCAAGTACCCAGAAGGTCCAAAAGCTTCACCAGGTACGGCGGCAACTTCAACTTCATCGAGCAAGATCGTTGCAAGTTCGGCTGATGTAGTTGGAGTTTTACCGCGGATAGCCTTACCTAGCGCACCTTTTACAGATGGATAGACGTAGAAAGCACCTTGAGGTGTTGGACAAACGAATCCGGGTACCTCATTGAGTAGATCAACAATTAATTTGCGTCGACGGTTAAATGCTTCACCCATCATATGAACTGCAGATAAGTCTCCACTGACTGCAGCAAGGGCTGCACGTTGAGAAACATTTGAAACATTCGAAGTTAAGTGTGACTGCAAATTAGTCGCTGCTTTAATTACATCTTTAGGACCAATCATCCAGCCCACACGCCAACCTGTCATTGCATATGTTTTAGCAACACCATTCAAAATTATGCACGTGTCTGCTATTGCTGGTACAACTACAGGCAAACTTGGTGCTGTTGCACCGTCATACAATAAATGCTCATAAATCTCATCAGAAATAATCCAAATATTATTCTTCAAAGCCCATTCACCAATTGCTTTAACTTGCTCTGGCGAATATACAGAGCCCGTTGGATTAGATGGTGAACAAAAGAGAAGCGCTTTAGTTTTTGGAGTACGCGCAGATTCTAGTTGGTCAACGCTTACTAAATAATTCTGAGTTTCATCAGCGAAAACTTCAACGGCTGTGCCACCTGCCAGTTTGATGCACTCTGGGTATGTGGTCCAATATGGTGACGGCAATAAAACTTCATCACCATCATTAATGATGGTTGCAAATGCTTGATAGACAGCCTGCTTGCCACCATTTGTAATTAATACTTGATCAACAGTTATATCAAGATTGGAATCTCGCTTTGTTTTAGCAACGATCGCTTCACGAAGTTCAGGCAGTCCAGGAGTTGGTGTGTAGCGATGATTTGCTACAACTCGTGCTGCTGCAGCTGCGGCATCGACGATGTAATCTGGCGTTGGAAAATCAGGCTCACCCGCACCAAAACCGATAACTGGTCGTCCGGCAGCCTTTAACGCCTTGGCCTTGCCGTCAACGGCCAGGGTCGCAGATTCTGCAATGGCAGCGATTCGGGATGAGATTCGAGGTTTCATGGGGCTAAGTCTGCCGTATCTCTGGCGCGAGTTAGACCTGAGGCCCCCCTTGCCCCTACACTTCAACGCTCACGAGGGTTTGCTTTTCCCTATGGTTTTGCCATGCCTTCGTGCGAAGGGCAGTAGCTCAATTGGCTAGAGTTGCCGTCTCCAAAGCGGCCGGTTGGGGGTTCGAGTCCCTCCTGCCCTGCAAGTTGTACACGTACTGATCGATGAATGGAAAGGATTGACGATGACAGAGTCAACTGAACATGTAGCCGAGAAACTCGGACTATTTGCGCGCGTCGGCCTTTTCTACCGCCAAGTTATAAATGAACTCACCAAAGTTGTGTGGCCAACTAGAGAACAGTTGACCACTTATACATCCGTTGTTTTGGTCTTCGTTACTTTTATCATCGCCGTTGTTTCATTGGTCGATCTTGTTTTAACGAAGATCGTCTTCTGGGTATTTGGATAAGGAAGACAATGACTGAAGAACAAGATATTTCGACACCTAAGCTAGATGCTTTTGAGGCAGCACTTGCCGCATCTGCAACTGAGCTTTCAGCTCCTGTCGAAGAAGTTGTAGAAGCCCCTGCTTCTACCGAGCCAGAACTTGCGCTCGCATCCGATGAAGATGGTGACATCGAATCTGATGAGAATGATCCAAACGCAGAGTTCCGTCGCACACTTCGTACAGCTCTTGGTGATTGGTATGTAGTTCACTCATATGCCGGTTACGAAAAGAAAGTTAAGGGAAATCTTCAAACCCGTATTCAATCTTTAAATATGGAGGATTACATCTTCCAGATTGAAGTTCCTGAAGAAGAAGTCAAAGAGCTTAAAAACGGTCAGTTCAAGATGGTTAAGCGCAACATCTATCCTGGTTACGTATTAGTTCGCATGGACCTAACCGATGAATCTTGGTCAGCGGTGCGTAATACTCCTGGAGTAACTGGCTTTGTTGGCAACGCTCACCACCCAAGCCCTTTGAGCATGGATGAAGTTGAAAAGATTTTGGCACCACGTCCAGTAAAGAAGTCAGACAAGATTGATATGCGCCTTATCGACTTCGCAATCGGTGAGTCTGTAACAGTTATGGATGGCCCATTTGCAACGCTTCCAGCATCGATTTCAGAGATCATGCCAGAGCAAGCAAAGCTCAAGGTTCTTGTTTCTATCTTCGGACGTGAAACACCAGTTGAGCTTTCATTCGCGCAAGTACAAAAGATTTAATTACCACTAGTAAACGATAAGAAAAAAGAGGAAAAGAAATGGCACCAAAGAAGAAGGCAACCGGCTTCATTAAGTTGCAGATCCAGGCTGGCGCAGCAACACCTGCACCACCAGTCGGTCCTGCTCTTGGCCAGCATGGTGTCAACATCATGGAGTTCGTTAAGGCATACAACGCTGCAACGGAGTCTCAAAAGGGTCAGATCATTCCAGTAGAGATCACTGTCTACGAAGATCGCTCTTTTACTTTCATCACCAAGACACCTCCAGCATCACGTTTGATTCTGAAGGCAGCTGGCGTTGAAAAGGGTTCTGCAGTTCCACACAAGACCAAGGTTGCAAACATCACCATGGCTCAAGTTGCTGAGATTGCAAAGCTAAAGATGGATGACCTGAATGCAAATGACATCGATTCTGCTTCACGCATTATCGCTGGAACTGCACGCTCAATGGGAATCACAACTAACGGATAAATAAATTTCTCCTTCTCACCGTGAGAAAGAGATGTGGGAGGACCACGCTGGTCCGCTAACCACAAGCCTTATAAGAAGAGGAATGAAATGAAGCGCTCAAAGAAATATAACGAAGCCGCGGCAAAGGTAACTAAAGATCACCTTTACACCCCGCTTCAAGCAGTAACACTTGCTAAAGAAACATCAACTGTTAAGTACAACGCATCTGTTGAAGTTGCATTAGTACTTGGTGTTGATCCTAAGAAAGCCGATCAAGCGATCCGCTCAACTGTTAACTTGCCACACGGAACAGGAAAGACTGCTCGCGTTTTGGTATTTGCTAACGGAGACAAGGCCGATGCTGCACGCGCAGCAGGTGCTGACATTGTTGGTGGCGACGAATTGATCGAAGAAGTGTCAAAGGGCCGTCTTGATTACGACGCCGTTGTTTCAACTCCAGATCTCATGGGTAAGGTCGGTCGCCTTGGAAAGGTTCTTGGACCTCGTGGCTTGATGCCAAACCCAAAGACCGGAACAGTGACAACTGATGTTGCTAAGGCAGTTACTGATATCAAGGGCGGAAAGATTGAATTCCGCGTTGATAAGAACTCAAATCTTCACTTCCTTATCGGCAAGGTTTCATTTACTGCTGAGCAATTAGCTGAGAACTACGCAGCTGCAATGGAAGAAGTACTACGTGCGAAGCCAAACTCTTCAAAGGGTCGCTACGTACAAAAGGCTGTTGTTTCAACAACGATGGGACCTGGAATTGCAGTTGATCCAAACCTCGTTCGCGAGCCTGTAGCCAACTAAGAATTTGACGAGGGTAGGCCAGCCGGCCTACCCTGAGCCCATAACCAAAGACCGCAGGTCTGAATCAACTGCAAAGCTGATTCATTAAATGAGGAAATCTCAACCCGCGTAGGTGTTCACATTAATCCGTGCACGCTTATGCGTCTCGGATTTTTTTATTTCCTGAAGTCGCTAAGTACCAGGAAAGGTGAACCGAATGGCTCGCCCAGATAAAGAAGCAGCAGTTGCAGAGCTAACGGAAGATTTCCGTACAGCTACAGCAACAGTTCTCACCGAGTATCGCGGTCTTTCCGTGACATCGATGAAACAACTTCGCCGTGCACTTGGTGCAACAACCAAGTACTCCGTTGTGAAGAACACTCTTACAAAGATTGCAGCAAAGAATGCCGGCGTTGATCTTTCACCAGATCTACTTGTTGGACCATCTGCCGTTGCATTCATTAATGGAGATCCAATCGATGCGGCTAAGAGCCTGCGCGATTTCGCTAAAGAGAATCCTTTCCTTGTAATCAAAGGTGGAATCTACGAAGGCAAAGCAGTTTCTAAAGAAGAGCTTATGCAGCTTGCAAATCTTGAATCTCGCGAGGTTCTACTTGCAAAGCTTGCTGGCGCTATGAAGGGATCGCTTGCTAAGGCGGCTCGTGTATTCGATGCTCTCCGTATCAAGCTTGAAATGTCCGAAGGATCAACAAACAGTGCT
>CAEZYI010000061.1_pt1 | contig 7710 bp, 6 predicted proteins | sample 7265481 | NCBI WGS metagenome assembly CAEZYI01 (sample SAMEA6813931, study PRJEB35770) | uncultured Actinomycetes bacterium | biome: Freshwater; feature: Freshwater reservoir; material: water | place: Czech Republic | collected 2017-04-14 | depth 30m m | reverse complement strand
TGCATCAGTTGCTGCTGCAAAGTTACCTGCACCAGAACCGCCAGCTGCTGAGTAAATAACATCTGTACCCTTATCGATCATGCCCTTTGCAATAACCTTTGCCTTAGCTGGGTCATTGAAGCCAGAGAAATCTGGGAACTCTGTTACATACTTGACATCTACTTTTGCTTTCTTATTTGTTGCCTTAACACCAGCAACGAAGCCTGCTTCAAACTTCTGTAGTAGAGGAATACGAACTCCACCAATGTAACCGACCTTATTTGACTTTGTTGCAAGTGCTGCTGCAACGCCAGCAAGGTATGAGCCCTGCTCTTCAGCGAATACAAGACCAGCTACGTTAAGAAGATCTACTGATGCATCATCGATGATTCCGAACTGAACGTTTGGATAGTCAGAGGCTACAGCCTTAATTGGACCGGCATATAGGAAACCAACTGCGATGATTGGGTTGTATCCAGCCTTTGCCAACAAGCGAAGCTTGTCTGTGCGCTCTGAATCTGAACCAGTTGTGACAGTTACTTCTTTAGCAGTAACGCCAAACTTCTTCTTTGCTGCATCAAGACCGGCTGCTGCTGAGTCGTTGAATGACTTATCGCCACGTCCACCGATGTCATAAGCAAGGCCTACTTTTACCTTTGATGCTGCTGTTGCTGATGGCGCAACAAATGCAGTTACTGCAAGAGCTGCTGCAGCTAGTGCTGCTACGAGACGAAATATCTTCTTCAATTTTCCTCCAAATGGTCTTTGATATGTACTGAAAAGCACATATAAAAGGTTGATGTGTAATAGTGAGCCTAGTGTTTGAGCCTATAAAAACTCAAGGACTAGACCACATTTTCGATGTCATTGAGATAACATCTGTGAAACCCTCAAGCCGACCTTGATAGTTGGAGGCGCTTTAGAGGACTAGGCCCAGGCTCTTATAGGCCATATTCAGGGTCACGGAGGCGGTTTTTTTAGCCTTTTCAGAGCCTGCATGCAGCATCTGAATTAACTGCTCCTCATTCTCTAGAAGCTCCAGCGCCCTCGCGCGAATTGGTCGCAGATATTCAACGACTACATCGGCAACTGAGCCTTTAAAGTCGCCGTAACCCTTACCTGCAAACTCTGCCTCTAATGATGCAATCGACTGGCCTGATAAAGCGCTATGAATCGTCAAGAGATTACTAATGCCTGGCTTTTCTTTTTCATCGAATCGAACTTCACGGCCAGCATCAGTTGTTGCACTCTTAATCTTTTTAGCGTTGGCTTCTGGCGTATCCATAATCTCAATAACACCAGCAACCGAGCCCGATGATTTGCTCATCTTTGAAGTTGGCTCTTGCAAATCATTAATCTTTGCTGCGGTCTTTAAAATGTACCCGCTCGGCTCAGTAAAAACCTGTCCGTAACGCGTATTGAAGCGGCCCGCTAGATCGCGCGTGAGTTCAATATGTTGGCGTTGATCTTCTCCCACTGGAACTAAATCTGCTTGATACAACAAAATATCGGCGGCCTGCAACATGGGATAGGTAAATAATGCAACACGAGCACTATCGGCACCAGACTTTGAAGACTTATCTTTGAACTGCGTCATACGACTCGCTTCGCCAAAACCAGCAAGACACTCCATCAACCAGCCCAATTGATTGTGCTGCGGAACTTGCGATTGAACAAAGAGCGTAGATTTTTCTGGTGAAATCCCGAGTGCTAATAACTGCGCCGCCGAAGCCAATGTGCGTTTGCGTAGAAGTGCTGGCTCGGTCTCTGCGCTCAATGCATGCAGATCAACAATGCAGTAAAAAGCATCATGTCCATCTTGTAGCTCTACCCACTGCTTGAGTGCGCCTAAGTAGTTGCCTAGATGAAACGAATCACTGGTGGGTTGTATGCCCGATAGAACTCGCTTCATGCTCATGGTGTGATTCTTTCACACATCATGCAGTTCGAGAGATAAGTAGTTGGCCCGCGCGCTTGCCCTCCATGGACAACACCGTAATTCGTAGGCCATTCAGGTTAACAACATCGTGTTCGCGCGGAATTCGTCCTAAATAGTGCATAACAAAGCCACTCGCAGTCTCATAGGGACCATCGGGAATCTGCAGCTGCGTTTGTTCGATCAAATCCTCAATCGAAATCAAGCCATCAACTTCAAAATCGCCCGTGCGGGCCTCTAGGTTAACTTCGGCTTCCTCATCATCATATTCATCACGAATATCTCCGATAAGGCACTCCACTAAATCTTCCAATGTGATGATGCCGTCAGTACCGCCGTATTCATCTAAAACAATTGCAAGGTGTTGACCCTGCATACGCATCTCAGTCAACGCCGGTAGCACACCTTTTGTGCCAGGCAAAAACATAATGTTGCGAACGAGTTCAACAATCTTGGTTGATTTGCTGGCAAGTGATGTATCTAGTAAATCTCGTACGTGAATAAAACCTACAACTTCATCTGATGATCCTCGAACAACTGGATAACGCGAATGTGCTTTATCAACGGCGAGTTCGATGGCTTTGCCGACTGTTAATGAGGCATCCATAAAATCAACTTCAGTACGCGGAACCATGACTTCATGGACCTGACGCTCGGATGCATTGAATACTTCTTCAACGATGTCGCGTTCTTCTTCAGTCAATGCAGCATGTCCAGCTACTAGGTCAAGCAGCTCTTCTTCACTCATAGCACTGCGCTGCTCTTTAGGATCTACACCAAATGCACGGACCACAAAATCCGTTGATTTTGACAACAGCCAAATTATTGGACGAAAAACCTTTGCAATAACATCGATAACTCCAGCCGATGCTAAAGAAATCTCTTCCGAGCGAAACAGCGCTAAGCGTTTTGGGACAAGTTCACCAAATACAAGCGAGAAATATGCGATGACAAGAGTTACACCGATGATTGAAAGCGTTGTACTGGCACCATGAGTTAGGCCTTGATCCTCTAGCCACGGAATTATGTACCCACCGAACTTTTCGGCACCAAGGGCGGCCGATAAAAAACCACAGACTGTTACGCCGACTTGGGCGGCGGCTAAGAAGCGATTCGGGTTTTCGGCTAACTTGGCAACGCGAGCGCCGCGTTTTCCTCGAGAAGCGAGCTGGCGGACTTGGCTGTCACGCAGCGAGATGAGCGCTATTTCGGCAGCGACAAAAAGGGCGGCGGTCAGGATCAGGCCTGCAACGATGGCTAAATCTACAAAGAGTGAGCTGAGCGAGTGTGACTCCATTAGGTGGCCAACTATACGGTACCCCTTAGAAACTTCGCCTTTGCATATTGCTCCTTTAAGCGTAATCTTGCCGTCGTTGGTCCAACCGGGCCATCACCTTCATCCACGGACCGTCGGGCACGTACCTGCCCGGAGAAGGAGAGCAATCTCATGGCATCAGTAGTTTTCGAAGCCGCATCACGTATCTACCCAGGAACAACCGCACCTGCTGTCGATAAATTAAATCTCACTGTCAATGACGGTGAGTTTTTGGTTTTAGTCGGTCCATCAGGTTGCGGAAAGTCAACATCACTACGTATGTTGGCAGGACTTGAAGAAATCGACACTGGTCGAATTTTAATTGGTGATCGCGACGTAACAAACGTTGCACCAAAAGATCGCGATATCGCAATGGTATTCCAGTCATATGCACTGTATCCACACATGACAGTTGCAGAGAACATGGGCTTTGCTTTAAAAATCGCAGGAACTCCAAAGGAAGAGCGCGAACGTCGTGTACTTGAAGCCGCAAAGCTTCTTGACCTTGAGCCATACCTAGAGCGCAAGCCAAAAGCTCTTTCAGGTGGACAACGTCAGCGCGTTGCTATGGGTCGAGCAATTGTTCGCGAGCCACAGGTATTCCTTATGGATGAGCCACTATCAAACCTTGATGCGAAGTTGCGTGTAGCAACTCGTACACAGATTGCTGCACTGCAGCGTCGTCTTGGAATCACAACTGTTTATGTAACTCACGACCAGGTTGAAGCTATGACTATGGGTGATCGCGTAGCAGTTCTTAAAGATGGTCTGCTACAGCAAGTTGATACACCACGAAATCTCTATGACAATCCAGCAAATGCTTTCGTTGCAGGATTTATTGGCTCACCTGCGATGAACTTGCTCAATGCACCAATCGTTGACGGTAAAGCAATGCTTGGAAATCTCGGAATCGCTGTTCCAGCATCTGCAGGCAATGAAATAACAGTCGGTGTTCGCCCAGAAGGCTTTACACCTGCTTCAGATGGCTTCCATGTAGTAGTCGAGGTCGTTGAAGAGCTTGGCTCGGATGCATTCGTTTACGGTAAGCCAGCAGATAAGAATGTTAAGTTCGCACAAGCTGGCGATGAAGGTGCACAAATCATCGTGCGCTGGGATCCAAAGAATCCTCCAAAGCCAGGTGAGACAATCTCTGTAACTGCAATTCCATCTGCAGTGCACTTGTTTGATGCAGCAACTGGAGAGCGTATTTAATTAGTAATTTAAAAAACCCGCCGGCCAATATGGCTGGCGGGTTTTTTAATCCCTTCTAGTACTTAATTCGCTCCCACCCTGGACGGGCCTTACGGTTACCTGCGATACCGCGACCATCACGTGTGCGGTAGACAATTGATGGACGGAATAAATATCCAACTGGCGCACTTAATGAATGTACTAAGCGAGTAAAGGGCCAGATAATAAATAGCGACATTCCAATTACTGCATGAACTCTGAATGCAAGTGGACTGGCCATCATTAACTCCCCATTTGGGCTAAGGGTCAGAATCGAACGCACCCATGGTGCAACGGTTTCACGGTAATTGTGCTCTTCACCAATGACTCCGGCACTCGATAACGTTGCTGCACTTCCAGCCAAAAGTGTTGCCACAAGAAATATATACATTGTCTTATCGTTCTTAGTCGTTTGTGCAAAGACCATTGCCGTAGTGCGGCGACGATAAATGAGAAGTGAGATTCCAACTAGTGTGGCAATGCCTGCAGCACCGCCCATAGTCACCGCACCAAGGTGATATGCCTCATGGCTTAAACCAAGAGAATCGGTAAGTGTCTGAGGCACTAGCAGGCCAACAACATGGCCACCAATTACTGCAAAGAGTCCTAAATGAAATAGTGGCCCTGCAATGCTGAGCAACTTACCTTCATATATTTGTGATGAACGCGAAGTCCAATTGAATTTGTCATACTTAAAGCGCCAGACTAAACCGATCACAAATGAAGAGATAGCGATGTATGGAAATACTGACCATAGAAGAATATTTGTAGAACTCATCGTGAAACTCCCTCAAGTGAAAAATCTTTGTGCGGTGAAAATGGTTCTAAAGCCACTGCTACTGCGCCACTTAAACCAACGAACTCTTTAGGTGGTCCAGTAATGGCCAATGCTTTAGCTCGTGCCTCAATCTCAGGCGTCATTTCCGGTAGTGATTCAACAACGGCATCTAATACGCCGGCATAAATTGAGCCGCTCTTATGCAAGGCATCTCTGATCAGCAGAATCGGTGCTTGGTGTTCGCCAAGAAGTAAATCTCCTTCTTGCGGGTTCTCTAATGCTGCGAACTCAAGCACCACCGCTAAGTGATCAGGTAACTCTTCAGGGCTTAGCAACAATCCGCAGCGCTTATATATTTCAATAAAGTAGACAAGTGCCATTCCCCGGTTACGAGTGTCTCCATGAGTCCATGAAGTAAGAAACAAGGAGCACTTGCGTCGCATATCGAATATTTCAACATAATGTTCTTGCGCTTTATTAAGGGGCATTTCAGAAACGCTCTTGAGAAAGGCAAGTAACGGTCTGCCAAGCTTTGGCTCTAATCTAGATGCCAGTTGAACTAGTTGGCCGTTTCGATCGATAAAGGCCTGCTCTGGGTAAACAAGGCACTGTGCAGCAATTGCTCGTGCGATCTCCTTGCTCACTTTGTCTGCCTATCTTTCATAATGTGAAAGTTTTCAATCGTAACGGGAACAGGATTACCTGATGCCTGACCAAAAGGCCCAGAGTTTGGTCCAAGATCAACACCATCGAGTGAGCAACCTGAACTCTGCCCCATGTTTTCTAGATCCTTAGCCTGTTCGGCGTGGGCTGCAGGGATTACATATCGATCTTCATACTTTGCGATTGCAAGTAGTCGATACATCTCATAAATCGACTCTTGATTCATCCCAACGGCCTCAGGAATCTCTGGTCGTGGTTCGCGGCCCAGGTTGATATCCCGCATGTACGAGCGCATCGCAGAGAGTTTGCGAAGTGTGGATTCAACTAACTCAGTATCCCCAGCAGTAAATAGCTCGGCCAGATAGGCAAGTGGAATTCGTAGTGCATTTATTGCCCCGAAGAGGTTGCCGGCATCTTCACCATCATGACCAGTTTCGGTGAGCACATCCACAATTGGAGACAGTGGAGGTACATACCAAACCATTGGCATCGTGCGGTATTCGGGGTGCAATGGAAGCGCGATCTTGTAAACCTTCGCCAATTTATAGACTGGAGAGTTTTGAGCTGCCACTAACCAATCCTCTGGAATTCCTTCGGCACGAGCTGCCGCAAGAACTTCTGGATCATGTGGATCTAACATGAGATCGAGTTGGGCTTGATATAAATCTTTTTCGTTCTCAGTTGCCGCTGCCTCTGCTACCCGATCTGCGTCATAGAGAAAAAGCCCTAAGTAACGAAGTCGACCAACGCATGTTTCAGAACAAACTGTTGGCAAGCCAATTTCAAGGCGTGGATAACATAGTGTGCACTTTTCCGCTTTACCTGTTTTGTGGTTGAAATAGACTTTCTTATACGGACATGCCGAAACACACATACGCCATCCGCGACACTGCTGCTGATCGACTAAAACGATTCCATCTTCGGCGCGCTTATACATGGCACCTGATGGACATGCAGCAACACATGCAGGGTTTAGACAGTGCTCGCAAATACGTGGAAGGTAAAACATAAAAGTCTGCTCAAAAGCTAACTTCACTTTTGTTGTTACATCCTCGGCTAGTTTTCTAAGTATCGGATCTTTCTCAATGTTTTCAGGGCCTCCACCTAAATCATCATCCCAGTTGGCCGACCATTCGATCTTCATAGGTTTGCCAGTGATGAGTGATTTCGGGCGGGCAACAGGGGTCTGTTGCCCCAGTGGAGCGGTAATTAAATTGTCGTATTCGTATGTCCAAGGCTCGTAATAATCCTTGATATTGAGCATGCGCGGATTTGAAAAGATTGACAGAAGACGACGAGCACGACTGCCCGCCTTTAATCGAAGGCGACCGCGCGAGGTGCGTACCCAGCCACCTTTAGCTTTAGCTTGATCTTCATATCCGCGCGGATATCCCTGTCCTGGACGGGTCTCAACGTTGTTAAACCATGCGTACTCAAGTCCGGTGCGATTAGTCCACGCCTGCTTGCACGTTACTGAGCATGTATGACACCCGATGCATTTATCGAGATTCATCACCATGCCCATTTGGGCCATGACCTTCATTAGTACTCCACATCTTGTGAACGTCGTCGGATAACAGTGATTTCATCACGCTGATTACCAGTTGGTCCTAGGTAATTGAATGCGAATGTAAGTTGTGCATATCCGCCAATGAGGTGTGAAGGTTTAATCATTAAACGTGTTAACGAATTATGAATTCCTCCACGCTTGCCCGATGTTTCAGCCAATGGCACATCTACAACACGATCCTTAGCGTGATACATAAAGACTGTGCCAGCTGGCATACGGTGCGAAACACATGCGCGCGC
>CAEZYI010000058.1_pt1 | contig 8179 bp, 10 predicted proteins | sample 7265481 | NCBI WGS metagenome assembly CAEZYI01 (sample SAMEA6813931, study PRJEB35770) | uncultured Actinomycetes bacterium | biome: Freshwater; feature: Freshwater reservoir; material: water | place: Czech Republic | collected 2017-04-14 | depth 30m m | reverse complement strand
GTAGGTCCGCTCTGGCGGGTGTACGAGGGGTCCTTTTCACGGTTTAATTCGAGCGGGCGCAGATCAGTAGAGGAGTACGGCGATGTCTTTAGCTTTATATCGTAAGTATCGCCCCTCTGTATTTGCCGACGTAATTGGTCAAGAACATGTCACCGTTCCATTATCAAATGCTTTAACTGGCGATCGCACACACCATGCATATTTATTTTCAGGTCCACGCGGTTGCGGAAAAACATCAAGCGCACGAATCATGGCGCGCTCGCTGAACTGCGAAAAAGGACCAACACCAAATCCATGTGGCGAGTGTCAATCATGTAAAGACTTAGTAGCAAACGGTCCGGGTTCATTAGATGTTATTGAACTCGATGCTGCCACACATGGCTTAGTAGATGATGCGCGCGATCTTCGCGACAAAGCTTTCTTTGCACCAGTACAGGGACGTTACAAGATTTATATTATCGACGAAGCTCATCAACTTGGACCGGGTGCCGCGAATGCGCTTTTAAAAGTTGTTGAAGAGCCACCTCCCCACGTTATCTTTATTTTTGCGACAACCGAACCAGATAAGTTAATTGCAACTATTCGTTCGCGTACACACCATTACCCATTCCGTTTAGTTCCTCCTGGAATTCTTGCTGCACACCTTGAAAAGATTTGTAACTCAGAAGGCGTCAGTGTTGCTAAAGGTGTTATTCCATTAGTTGTTCGTGCATCTGGTGGATCTGTTCGCGATGCACTATCTGTACTTGGACAGTTATTGGCTGGTGCGGGCGATGATGGAGTTAGTTATGACATTGCGATTCAATTATTAGGTTTCACCGACGGCGCATTATTAGATGATGCAGTAGATGCAATCGCCGCCCATGATGGTGCGACTCTCTTTAAAACTATCGACCGAGTTATCGAATCAGGTCATGACCCTCGCCGATTTACCGCCGACATGTTGGAACGAATCCGCGACTTAATGATTGTCGATGCACTCAAAGATTCAACCGTTAACTCCATTTTGCGGGATATGCCCGATGATCAGATGGAGCGCATGCGTAATCAAGCCTCTCGAATCGGTAGTGCCAATCTTTCTAGGGCTGCAGATATTGCCGCCGAGGGACTGACTCAGATGCGTGGAGCCACCGCCCCACGACTAATGCTTGAGCTCATTTGTGGCCGGATCCTTCTACCTATTGGTGATTCAAGTGATACAGGAATGCTCTCACGCATTGAACGTTTAGAGCGTGCAGAAAACCTTGCGCCAATGTCCACCGTTCGCTCTTCAGAGGCACGCACCGTGGAGCCAAAAGAAAGTACAGGCTCCACTCATGCGACCTCTGAAGTCACACACTCCAAAGTTGAGGAAGCGGAACCTACTGCAAAGAGCTCGTCTGTATCCCAATCTGGTGCATTTGATATCTCTGCTTTACGCCGAGCATGGCCTGATGTTATTGAAGATGTTAAAAAACGCCGCCGACTTACATGGTCATTACTGAGTGCATCGGCTCAAGTATTAGCTGTTGATGAAACGGCAATCACTATTGGAATCGTTAATGCTGGAGCGCGCGATTCATTCGTTCGCTCCGAGTCCGATGAAATTCTTCGCAAAGCTTTCGTAGATGTTGTTGGTATTGATCGTCGCATTGAATGCGTTGTAGATCCTTCAATCGATACTAATACTCCAGCAGCTCGTGAGACTAGAACATCAGAGGCCCCAACAGATAAAAATTTATTGTCGGGTGCAGCATTGCTCGCACAAGAGCTCGGCGCTAAAGTGATTGAGAAGAATTTATAGATGTCAGGTATGTACGAAGGCGCAATCCAAGATTTAATAGATGCCCTAGGTCGCTTGCCAGGTATTGGTCCGAAATCTGCACAGCGAATTGCTTTTCATATCTTGCAAGCCGAGCCAGAGATTGCTGCCGCACTTGTTGATTCAATCCGAACCGTAAAAGATCGAGTTAAGTTTTGCACCACATGTGGAAATGTCTCTGAAGAAGATGAATGTCGTATCTGTCGCGATCCGCGCCGTGAAACTTCTTCCATCTGCGTTGTAGAAGAAAGTAAAGATGTCATTGCAATCGAACGTACTCGTCAATTTCGAGGTAAGTATCATGTGTTAGGTGGAGCGATCTCTCCGATTGATGGAATTGGTCCCGAGCAGTTACGTATTCGAGAGTTAATGTCGCGCTTGAGCGATCCAGAAATCACCGAAGTTATCTTGGCAACTGATCCAAACCTTGAGGGCGAGGCCACGGCCACATATTTAGCTCGCATGATTAAACCGTTAGATATAAAGGTGTCACGATTGGCATCGGGCCTACCCGTAGGTGGAGATCTGGAATATGCCGATGAAGTGACCCTTGGTCGAGCCTTTGAGGGCCGCCGAAACGTTTAATCCCATTATGTGACACGCAGACCGTCTCATATAGTAAGAAAATCAGAAAAATGGTTAGCGCCACCAGAATTAATGCGCCACCATTGCTACATGGGACTCATTGTTCAGAAATACGGCGGCTCCTCAGTAGCCGATGCCGAGGGCATGAAGCGCGTTGCCAATCGAATTGTGGCTGCCAAGCGCGATGGAAATCAGGTCGTTGTCGTGGTCTCGGCCATGGGAGATACGACCGATGAACTCATTGATTTAGCTAAACAAATCACGCCTATTCCTTCCGGGCGCGAGCTAGATATGTTGCTTACTGCCGGAGAGCGAATCTCGATGGCGTTGTTAGCTATGGCAATTACAAATTTAGGACATGAAGCACGTTCATTTACAGGCAGCCAAGCTGGAGTTATCACAACATCAGCACATGGCCGTGCACGCATTATCGATGTGACACCAGGTCGTATTCAAGAAGCACTTAAAGAAGGTGCGATTGCGATCGTTGCAGGTTTTCAAGGAATTTCTCAAGATACTAAAGATGTAACAACACTTGGTCGTGGCGGAAGTGACACGACTGCCGTTGCATTAGCAGCAGCACTTGAAGCCGATGTCTGCGAAATTTATACCGACGTCGATGGAGTGTTCAGCGCAGATCCACGAGTTGTACCTAGTGCGCGAAAATTAAAAACAGTTACGTATGATGAAATGTTAGAGCTTGCAGCAAGTGGTGCAAAAGTTTTACATCTGCGATGTGTTGAGTATGCACGTCGATATGACTTACCAATTCACGTACGTTCATCTTTTTCAACCAACGAAGGAACATGGGTAGTTAAAAATCACCCAGAAGGAGCAGACATGGAACAAGCAATCATCTCTGGAATCGCACACGATAAGAGTGAAGCGAAAATAACAATTGTCGGGGTACCTGACCGTACCGGTGTAGCTGCGCGCATCTTTCAAGCAATTGCCGATGCCGATATCAACATCGACATGATTGTTCAGAATGTTTCTGCCGCCGCCACTGGCTTAACAGATATTTCATTTACTCTTCCTAAAGCTGAAGGTGTTGATGCAACAGCTATCTTGCAAAAACTGCAGGGTGAAGTTGGCTTTGCTTCGATTCAATACGATGATCAAATTGGAAAGCTGTCATTAGTCGGTGCGGGAATGCGCTCACATCCAGGCGTAACTGCAACGTTTTTCGGCGCTTTATCTGATGCAGGAGTCAATATTGAGATGATCTCAACCTCTGAAATCCGTATCTCAGTTATCTGCCGTGAAGCCGACTTGGAGCGTGGAGCGAGGGCTGCCCACAGCGCATTCGAATTAGATGCCGATAACAACGAAGCACTTGTTTATGGAGGAACTGGTCGATGACTAAACCTTCACTTGCCGTTGTTGGCGCAACTGGGGCTGTTGGCACAGTCATGTTGGGAATCCTGTCTGAGCGCGAAGATGTCTGGGGAGAGATTCGCTTAATCGCTTCCGCACGCAGTGCTGGAAAGAAATTAATGTGCCGTGGGGAAGAGCTGACTGTTGTTGCGCTATCACCTGAAGCATTTGATGGCATTGATGTCGCAATGTTCGATGTACCTGATGAGATTTCCGCTGAGTGGGCTCCGATTGCTGCATCACGTGGTGCAGTTGTTGTAGATAACTCAGGAGCGTTTCGCATGGATGCTGATGTTCCACTAGTGGTTCCAGAAGTTAATCCACAAGAAGTAAAGAATCGACCTCGAGGAATTATTTCTAATCCGAACTGCACGACACTTTCAATGATTGTTGCCCTGGGAGCATTGCATCGCGATTATCAATTACAGGAACTTGTAGTTTCGTCATATCAAGCAGCATCAGGTGCGGGCCAAGCTGGCATCGATATCTTGCGCGAACAAATTAAGCAAGTGGCCGGAACTGATGCGGGAACTGTTTCTGGAGATTCGCGCAAACATATAACTGATACTGGCCCATTTCCAACTCCGCTTGCACTCAACGTCATTCCTTGGGCTGGTTCACTTAAAGCAGATGGATATTCATCCGAAGAACTCAAAGTTCGCAATGAATCGCGAAAGATTTTGGGACTTCCGCACCTAAAAGTTTCTGCAACATGTGTACGAGTGCCTGTAATTACCACTCACTCATTAACTGTTCACGCAGTTTTTGCGAAAGAACCTTCACGAAAAGGCGCTCAGGACATCCTTGAAAACGCTGCCGGAGTGAAGTTAGTCGATGACCCAGAGAACTATAAATTTCCAACACCAGCTGATGTGGTGGGAACTGATCCAACATGGGTAGGCCGAGTTCGAAAGAGCATTGATGATCCGATGGCTTTAGACATGTTTGTCTGCGGTGACAACCTGCGCAAAGGTGCAGCGTTAAATACGGCTCAGATCGCTGAACTTCTGGCGGTAGAGTTCACATCATGAGTATTAAAGAGCAGTTACGCCTAGATCTAACCGAGGCCATTCGCAGCAGAGATGAACTTGTCTCCGGAACTATTCGTATGGTTCTTAGTGCGATTACAAATGAAGAGGTTGCGGGCAAAGAGGCTCGTGTACTTAGTGATGATGAAGTGATCACTGTGTTATCGCGTGAAGCTAAGAAGCGCCGCGAAGCATCAGAAGCATTTGAAGCCGCAGGCCGTACCGATAAAGCTACGCTTGAAAAAGCAGAAGGTGAAGTAATTGCTAAGTATCTTCCAGCTCAACTGAGCTCCGATGACATTAAGACAATTATTGCAACTGCAATTGCGTCAACTGGTGCAGCGGGTCCAAGTGACATGGGCAAAGTAATGGGTGCGATTAAGCCTTTAATCGCAGGCAAGGCCGATGGTTCAATAGTTTCAACCTTAGTAAAGGAAGCGTTAAATAAATGAAATTTGAATATGCAACTGTGCCATTACTTTCTCACGCAACAAAGCAGATTTTAGATACATGGGGCTCAGATGGTTGGGAGCTCGTTCAAGTTATTCCAGCACCAGGAACTGGTGAACAGCTAGTGGCGTACATGAAAAGAGAGATCAAATGAATACAGTCGATGTTCGCGCAAAGCTTGCAGAGCTAGGTCTTGAACTTCCAGTTGCTGCAAAGCCAGTTGCTGCATATGTTCCTGCGATCCGCACAGGAAATATCGTTTTTACTGCTGGTCAACTTCCACTAGTAAATGGTGAAATGGCTGGAGTTGGTAAAGTCGATGGAGAGATAACACCTGAACGCGCTAAGGAGCTGGCGCAAATTTGCGCACTTAACGCACTAGCTGCAGTTGAAACAGTCGCCGACGTCAATAAGATTACAAAAATTGTTCGCGTAGTTGGTTATGTCAACGGAGTATCGGGATATATCAATGCGCCAGTAGTTGTAAATGGTGCCAGTGAACTGTTTTTAGCTATCTGGGGCGATGGAGCAAAACATGCTCGCAGCGCAGTTGGAATTGCAGAGCTTCCGCTGAATTCACCAGTAGAGATTGAGCTAACGGTCGAAATAACCGACTAAGACCACTTATAACTGAAGTTGCAACTTAACGCGGAACCTCTCACAACTTGCTGTGACTGTTGCGCTCGGTCATTTACCGCGCTTTGATAACCGATCAAAGTCAGTAATTAATACAGCACGACCATCAAGCTTTAACCAACCACGGCCAGCAAAATCGGCCAAGGCTTTGTTTACTGTTTCACGAGAAGCGCCAACTAACTGTGCCAACTCTTCTTGAGTTAAGTCGTGATGAACAAAAAGACCTTCAGGTGTTTGCTTTCCAAAGCGCTCTCCAAGATCAATGAGGGCTTTCGCAACGCGACCTGGCACATCCGAGAAGACTAAATCTCCAACGGCTTCATTTGTGCGACGTAAACGTTGCGCAAGACGCTCTAATAAGTGCAGCGCAACTGCAGGATTTACCGCTAACCATGGAATTAACTCTTTATGTCCAAGGCTTAAAAGTTTGGCATCTGTTACTGCAGTTGCAGTTGACGTACGTGGGCCTGGATCAAAAAGACTGAGTTCGCCAAACATTTCACCAGGTCCGAGGATTGATAAAAGATTCTCACGACCATCACCGCTAGATGTTCCAAGCTTGAGCTTTCCTTCAACGATTACGTACAGGTGGTCACCGTCATCGCCCTCTGCAAAGAGCACATTGCCCTTTGAAATCTTTACTGGATCCATAGATGCGCGTAAAGAGGCTGACGCTTCATCGTCGAGGGCAGTAAAGAGTGGAGCTTTGCGAAAGACATCGTCTTGGAGGGTCACGAGGGGTACTTTATCCCCATGACCGCCGATAAAGAAAATCAGAAGGCGGCTCGTGCTATCTATCGGATCCTCACCAAAACATACCCAGACATACGTTGCGAACTGGATTTTACGAATCCACTTGAGTTAATTGTCGCTACGGTCCTCAGCGCTCAGTGCACAGATAAGAGAGTTAACACTGTTACCCCAGCTCTCTTTAAGAAGTATAAGAATGTAAAAGCTTTTGCCAAGGCGGATATTCACGATATCGAGAACTTAATTTTCTCAACTGGTTTTTATCACAGCAAAGCCCGTCATATTAAAGGCTTAGCGGTAAAAATATTGACTGAGTTCCAAGGAGAAGTTCCATCAACCCTCGAAGAGTTAATTACTTTGCCAGGAGTGGGCCGCAAAACTGCGAACGTAGTTTTAGGGCATGCATTTGATATTCCAGGAATCACCGTTGATACACATTTTGGTCGCCTATCACGACGTTTTGGTTGGACATCAGAGAAAGATCCAGTGAAAGTTGAACACATAGTGGGTGCATTGATTCCACAAGCAGAGTGGACAAATCTTTCACAGCGAATGATTTGGCATGGTCGGCGAATTTGTCATTCTCGCAAGCCAGCATGTGGAGTCTGTCCAGTAGCAAAGGTATGTCCTAGCGTTGGCATAGGTGAAATGAACGTTGAGAAAGCACAGCTTTTGCTTAAGACCGATAAGGATTTCCGATGAAGAGGTTTGCTGTGTTAGCTGTAACTTTGTTGCTCACTGGTTGTACTTCAGCGAGTCAAGAAGTTGCGGGTGAATTAGTTTCGTGTTCGACTGTGAAAACCCAAAGTGTTTCCGATCCTATTTCACTTGGTTGCTTGGATGGTAGTGAAGGTGCAGCAATCAATGGAATTAAAGGTCCGGCAATTATTAACGTATGGGGCTCATGGTGCGGTCCATGCAAAGAAGAGTTTCCAATTCTTAAGTCCTTCTATCAAAAAGCCCAAGGAGATGTTGAATTAATAGGTGTTGATGTAGAGGAATCTTCGATAAAAGCCGGGCAGAGCTTTGTCATTAAAAACGGAATCACCTGGCCAAATCTCTATGATTCAAAGGGTTCATCGCGCAAGTATTTTGGAATGGGAGTTCCAGTAACGTGGTTCATTAGCGCTGATGGAGCTGTGGCCTATAAACACATAGGTGTAATAAAGAATGAAATAGAGTTAATTTCACTCACATCAAAGTACTTGGGCGTAAAGCTTTAATCCTCATCCTTGGCACTTTGTAAGCCCTGTGAAATCAGCTTCATCACATTAGGGTCCGCCAAGGTAGTGGCATCTCCTACAACTCGATCTTCAGCAACATCGCGCAATAAGCGTCGCATAATCTTGCCACTTCGAGTTTTAGGAAGTTCATTAACAATCAAAATCTGACGGGGCTTAGCGATTGCACCAATCTCCTTAGCAACGTGGTTACGAAGCTGAAGATTAAGTTCATCACCATTGGCATGTTCAATTCCGCCACGCAAAATAACGAAGGCAACAATTCCTTGACCTGTCATTGCATCTGTGGCACCAACAACAGCAGCTTCTGC
>CAEZYI010000056.1_pt1 | contig 8980 bp, 5 predicted proteins | sample 7265481 | NCBI WGS metagenome assembly CAEZYI01 (sample SAMEA6813931, study PRJEB35770) | uncultured Actinomycetes bacterium | biome: Freshwater; feature: Freshwater reservoir; material: water | place: Czech Republic | collected 2017-04-14 | depth 30m m | reverse complement strand
TACGATGGGCTCATGTCTGAATACCTTATTTCGGCCCGTGGTTTAACGAAAAAGTTCGGGGATTTCACTGCAGTCAATGGCATCGATTTCGATGTCAGCAAGGGTGAATCCTTTGGTCTTCTAGGCCCAAATGGCGCTGGCAAATCGACTGTTATGCGCATGATTGGTGCAACGTCTCAACGCAATGCTGGCGACTTAACAATTTTAGGAAAAGATCCTGAGCGCAACGGTCCACAAATCCGTGCACATTTAGGCGTAGTTCCTCAACAAGACAGTCTGGATATGCATTTGAGTGTTTCAGAAAATCTTTATATCTATGGACGTTACTTTGGCCTGCCACGCAAATTTGTAAAAGGCAAAATCGAAGAACTTCTAACTTTTGCTCAGTTAGAAGAAAAACGTGATGCAAAGGTTGAAGCTCTTAGCGGAGGGATGAAGCGCCGCTTAACAATCGCACGAGCACTTGTTAGTGAACCAGAAATTTTAATGTTGGATGAACCTACAACTGGTCTAGATCCGCAAGCCCGTCATATTTTGTGGGACCGGCTATTTAGATTAAAGGAACAAGGCGTGACATTAGTTATCACAACACACTTCATGGATGAAGCAGAACAGTTGTGTGATCGCCTGATTGTTATGGATAAGGGCACCATCATGGCTGAAGGCAGCCCGGCTTCACTTATTAAGGATTATTCAACTAAAGAGGTCCTAGAGGTTCGTTTTGGTTCGGACCGCAATCAAGAGGTTGCTGACAAATTGCGCGCAATGTGTGAGCGAATTGAAGAGCTTCCCGACCGCGTTTTGATGTATACCGAAGACGGTGAATCGTTACTTGAAAAGATTTATGCCAGCGGACTTCATCCTAAAACCTCACTTGTGCGTCGCAGTTCTTTGGAAGATGTTTTCTTGCGACTTACTGGAAGAACTTTAATCGAATAATGAGCATCCCAACTATTCGCCAAGGATCGTTACAACTTGTGGACGCAGCTAAGGCTCAATCTCGCGGTGCGCTCTATGTTGCCGAAGCGCGAATTCGAACCATGGCAAAGTGGATTGGCATTATTTTTGCCATTGCAATCGCTAACCCGGTGCTCTATTTGATCTCTGTTGGTATAGGTCTCGGCGGCTTGATCGACAAGAGCGTTGGATCTGTAGGCGTAGATGGCGTTAAATACTTAACTTTCCTGGCTCCTGCCCTGCTAGCGCAAGCTGCAATTCAAGGAACAATGGATGAAACTGTTTTTCCAACCATTGAGGGCTTTAAATGGAATAGAACTTTTTATTCGATGAACTCCACGCCATTAAGTGGAGCGCAAATATCCATTGGTGTTTTCCTAGCCGCACTCTTTCGCGCCTCCTATACAGTCTTACTTTATTTTGGAGTGATGTGGGCGTTTGGAGCGCTGGAATCCCCGCACGCATGGCTTGCGATTCCAACATCTATATTTGCTGGTGCATCTTTTGGCGCACTCATGCAATCTGTTGCTGCAAAACTTGAGGATGAAAACTACTTCTTTGTAGTTTTAGGTCGTTTTATCATGATGCCGCTCTTCTTATTCTCTGGCACATTCTTTCCCTTAACATCCATGCCATTTTTCTTGCAATGGATCGGCTGGATTTCACCTTTGTGGCACGCAACTGAACTAGGTCGGTATTTAACCTATGGCCACGCTATCTCTTCAACTTTAATGTGGGTGCATTTTGCTGTTTTGGTAACCATGCTGATCAGTGGGTTGATTCTCTCTGCTCACTTCTTTACTAAAAGGTTGGCAAAATAGATGTTTATTCCTATGGCTGTTGCTATCGCCGAAGCTCGAATTGGTAAGAGGGGCGAACGTTATTACTCCGGTCGCGTACCGCAATTACTTGAGCGTGGATTTATTGCATTCAAATCTTCTACCTGGATGATTGTTTTATCTGGATTCGTTGAGCCAGTGCTTTATTTGCTCTCTTTTGGTTATGGTATTGGAAAACTTTTGCCAACAATTACGGTGGGCAATGAAAGCATTAAATACGCCGTATTTATTGCCCCAGCGCTGCTTGCAACAAGTGCCATGAATGGTGCGATTTATGACTCAACTATGAATGTTTTCTTTAAATTAAATCACGATCGTATCTACCACGGCATGCTGGCAACTTCTATGGGTCCATTAGATGTTGCATTGGGTGAAATTGGTTGGGCGCTCTTGCGAGGATTTTCATATGCATGCGCATTCATGGCAGTTGTTGCGCCTTTGGGATTAATCCCAAGCCTTTGGGGCTTGCTTGCTATTCCTGCAGCAGTTTTAATCGCCTTTGGTTTCGCTTCGTGTGGAATGGCAATTACCTCATACATGAAATCTTTTCAGCAACTTGAGATCATCAACGTATTTTTATTACCGATGTTTCTATTTTCGGGCTCTTTTTATCCGCTAACGGTTTTTCCTCAATGGCTACAGTTCACGGTTAACTTGCTACCACTTACGCATGCAATTAATTTAGTCCGCGGTTTATGCCTTGGGCACATTAATATGGCCTTAGCCGGGCACGCTATGTACTTTGTAGTAATGATTATTGCTGGACTTTTCTTTACAACTAAACGCTTAAATGCACTTTTTATGAAATAAATAATTTTTTTCCGCGAGAAATCAAGGAGTTTCGGGGGTTGCAAATAGAAAACGGCATGAGATACTTAACCCTTAGTTCGTAAGAACTAAAAAACCGAACCGGGAGAGTACTTCTCAAACGAGTTTCAAACGCTGAAACCTTTGCCGTACAAGCTTTACAATGATTACACAAACTAATCACAAGGAAACTTTTAGATTTGTCCCTGCAACATCAGTAGAAATTCCACCTGAAAGAGTTGCTCAACTCCTGAAATCTGAATGGGAGTTATTTACAAAAAACACCGGGAAGAGTGCCGAAGAAAGCCGCCGCTCCTTTAAAGCTCTGCCTCTTGGTGTGACCTCTAGCTTCCAACACTGGGATCCATACCCAATCTCAATCGTCAGCGCTAAAGGCGCTTGGATGACCGATGTCGACGGCCGTGAACTCTTGGACCTATCAATGGGCTTTGGCGCGATGCTGGCCGGTCACTTAAACCCAACTGTTGTAGAAGAGGTAAAGAGCTCTCTTGAAACAGGAATGCTCTTTGTCACCCCTTCCCCAATCTCAACCGATGCTGCTGAGCGAATCTGTCGCCGCTTTGCAATCGATCAAGTTCGCTTCACTAACAGCGGTACTGAATCAACAATGTATGCCGTTCGTACTGCACGCGCTGCAACTGGAAAAGATGGAATTCTAAAAGTTGAAGGTGGTTACCACGGTAGCTATGACCCATTTGTAGTCTCTAGCAAGCCACCGGTAGATCAGATTGGCGACATAGATAATCCAATCGCCCACGTTCCTGCTGGAATCGTGCCTGGAGATATTTATGTTGTCTCCTACAACGACTCAGAATCACTCGAGCGCATTTTTGAAAAGAACGCTTCAAAGATTGCCTGCTTCATTATTGAACCCGTTATGGAAAACCTTGGAATTGTTCTACCCGATGCAGGATATCTAGAGCGTGTTCGCGAACTCTGCGATGAATACAACGTTGTTTTAATCTTTGATGAAGTCAAGACTGGTTTAACTGCTGGACATCAAGGTGCAGCACAACGTCTTGGTGTAATTCCAGATCTAATTACTCTCGCTAAATCAATTGGTGGCGGGCTTACTTTGGCCGCTTTTGGTGGCAAAAAGAAGTACATGGATTTTGTTACTAACGGAAAAATGGCTCACTTCGGTACTTTCAACGGTAACCCGCTTGCAATGGCCGGTATACGTGCCGTAGATAAAATATGTACTAAAGAAGCCCTTGCAGTTGCTGAAGCATTTAATCAACAAGCGCTCGATCGTATTAATCTCATTATCGAGGAGTACCAGTTACCAGCCCACACTGTTGGATTTGGTGTTAAAGGTTGTATTACTTGGTCAACAACTCCGCTTCGCAATTACCGTGATTACAAAGAGACTGATTTTGCAATTGCAGAATTATCTTGGCTGTATTCACTTAATCGCGGCATTATTACGCCTCCAGGACTTGATGAGCAGTGGTTAATCTCGCTAGCTCATGGACAACGTGAAGTAGATCTTTTAGTAGAAGATTTCTTATCTTTTGCCAAAGCCCTACGCGCTTAAAAAGTTTTTATTGCAGCCATAACCCCAGCAACCATCTGGGCTAATGGCATTGTTGGAAGCCCGGCGAACTCAACTCGTTGTTGATCCATTAATGGAACATGCATGAAACCGCTACGCACTGTGCTGCCTTGCAAGTGATGCTGCAATGAATAAAAAAGGTGATTGCATACGAACGTTCCTGCACTCAGCGATACGGCTGCTGGTACACCTGCTGCCTTCATTGCGCTGACCATTTCTTTAACTGGCAGAGTTGAGAAATAAGCATCAGGGCCTCCACCGATAACATGTTGGTCTGTGGGCATATTTCCTGCATTATCTGGGATCCGTGCATCATCAATATTTACTGCCACGCGTTCTGGCGTCATAGCGTGACGTCCCTCTGCTTGCCCTAAACATAAGACTGCATCAGGTTTGTGCAATTTAATAAGTTCAATTAACGCTTGAGCAGAGCCGCCAAATGTGACAGGCAAAATAGCACCAATAATCGTGTCGGGATTAATGGCTTTAACAATTTCGCCGGAAGGGTTGAGTTTCGAATTACCAAATGGTTCGAAGCCGGTCAGTAAAAGGCGCATTTGGGAAGACTACTTCAAAAGAAAAGCCCCCGGTGTGAAAGGCACCGAGAGCTTAACTTGTATGCACACAAAACCATCAAGGTTTACTAATCTTTATCGTATCTCCCGAAATATCAAGCGCCAGAACTTCAATTTTTACTCCCTCTACGGTTATTGAGTCTCCGGCATGCAGGGCAGCATCCTCAAAAGTTGGATTAGTAGTTCCAATACGTCTCTGGGTTTCATATCCACCGCCTAGCTGACCCTTTGTCATGTCAACTGTATAAATCAATACACCCTCGTGGTCGGCCGGGATAATGTCTAACCCTTCATTCTTTCGCGATTCAATTACTAATATCTTTGATGCACTTAGTGGAACCATGATGCTCTTTACATCTTTATCCTGACGCACGACAGGTGAAATTTTGGATATTAACCCTTCTGAATTTAAGTCACTTAAACTAATGCAATTTACTTGTGATTGCGCTAACCAGCCTTGGATATACCTATCCCAAGCTCCCAGTTCAATGGCGTTATTAGACCAACTCATGGCCATAATTCCCCAAAACCCAAGTGATTGAGAAGCATGATTTAAATCTTCATCGAAGAACCCAAAGCCGTGACCGGTTTCGTGTGCCATCCACTTCCATCTAGCACCAACAATTCCACCTTCTAAATCGTACATATCTTTTCCACCGAGTGCGCCGATCATGATTACATTGTTGCTGAAATCGAGAGATGAAATTGCCGGCCCTGCTGGCATTATCTCCGATGGCACCTCTTTAGGAATTAAGTAATAAACAGCATCGTAAGAACTGTAATCGATTGGACCATCAGTTAATTTAATTAAGTTTTTCAAATATGTAATGTGGTTGCCATAAAAGTCTCTTGAGGCAAAAGGTAAATGAACCCACTGTGGAATCACATCAAAATCAAAAGCCAGCTGTCCGTAAGATTGGGTGTTATAAAAAACGCTTACTCCTTCAGCGACAGGAGTGAAATAGGGCAATGGATCGTCAATTCCAGCAAAATCAGTAAAGTCAACTGGAATAATTAAGGCCCGTAGGTGACCGAATGAAGGTAACGTGGACAGTGACTTTGGGAAACCAGCAGCAATTTGATCGTAGACGTTTCGATTAGGTCTTACTTGGTCAAGAAGTTGGCAAGTAGATGATGGTTTGAAACTCGAGACTGGAGTATTCGCAAGCGTTGTTAATTTCTGCCTCAAATCATCAATCTTTGGATTTGGCAACGGTTGACGATCAACAGTTAGGGTAAAATAGCCACTGCTATTTTCCTTTTTCCCTCGAATTGAAAAAATACCGGAATCACTTATGTCTCCTATGTACCACGTGTTCTTATATTTCGAGTTATTTGGTGGGCTTACATTGATCTCGTATCTGTTTGCAGGGAAATTTGCATAAAAACTTCCGTCTGAATTCGTGGCATACATTTTCCATTCACCATTGGCTGGCTTGAAGTAAACAGATGAAGACCCAAGCGATATTTTTTGATTATCGGGATTGTAAATCCAGAGTTTCACATTCGTACCGCTCGGTGGCGCTTGTATAGAAACTGGAATCTCAAAACTTTGGATTGGTTGCATCTCAGCTACGTTCAATGCTCCAACTGGTTTTGGATAAGCCTTAGGGGCGGATACCGTAAATGTCTCCCCGGGTACTTCTCTTTGAGCGGGGTACGGTGAGACTACTGGTATAGGTGTTATCACTGATGGTGGCGCTAGTAAATGGAAAGTTACTGACTTTGAAATCCCGTTTCCTTGATCATCGCGACCAAATATATTTACTGGTCCAAAAAACTTCCACCTATATGTCAAATTATCTTCAAGTTTAGCTTTGGCATATGCATAATATTTATTGTTTGGAAGTTGGGGTATATCACAAGTTTTTTTCCAACCAATTTCAATGGTCTCAACATCAAGCCACTCACCGTTTACAAGAGCTTGCAAAACTGGCGTCGTGACTTGCTTGCCAGTTGAGTCAAACGCAACAGCGCATCCCTCACCGTCATTAATAGTAGAAATTTCAGCTGTATCGGGTGCTTTGTAAAAGACCTTAGTTGGTGATGGTGCTGGTGGTGTTGGATTATTTACTCTTGCCATTTGTGTGGCTACAACCGTTGCCAGAATTGGCGCGGCTTCGTCCCATGTGATTCCAAATGTATCGATAAAAGCCTTACCGAAAGGGACACCCGCTCCCAATTTTTGTTCGAACGCCATGTGAGATTCAATTCCTCGTATAGCAGAAAGTGCTTCAACGGTTAGGAAGCCAACTGAGTACGAGAGCGCAAATTTATTGGTTTTTTTACATTCACTTGGAATATTTGCATCCTTATAATAATTGAGTACATATTCTTGAGTCCAAGTAATGTTTGGGTTGCCATCGTAATCAGTGCCTCCCGAACCCAGTAAATATGGATGAGACATTCCAAGTTTTGTTTCTAAATAGCGTTGCAAAGTATTCAATTCAACTCCCGCGGTCAGTGTCGCTTGACCTTCAACCATCCAACAAGGCTCAACGATGTCTCTACCGGATCGTTGTCCGTTCCACAGTTGAGCCTCTTGAATTTGATGGGTGTATTCATGTGTGACCATATCTTCGTTATTAGATTCACCGCCTACACATGTGCCACCGAATACTGCACCTAATAAATCGGGCATCTGCGTGCCTCCGCGACCAGGTGAAGATCCGACACAATCTACTGATCTTCCCCAGATATCTCCCCCATATAACGCCTTGATGCTTTGATCAAAACCATTTGTAAAAGTCTTTAAAACTGCCGCAGATGCAACTTCAATATCTTGACCGGTTGTGAAATAAAGATAGGTCTTAACTGGTTGGGCGAAATTTGCATAGAGACTATTCACTCTCTTCATCCATAGTGCAGCGTCTTTATAGAATGAGTCAGGAATATGCGGGCTACGATATATCTCAAATGGAGTCTGAGCCCCTGGCAGATTGGCATTCCGAGCGATTACGTCTTGGGTGTTCTGCCATACAACCTTTGGAATGTCATCAATTCTTGAAACAATATTGTTAAAGGTAATTAAATCTGATCCCGTCATTGGCGGAGGAGTATAAAGGGTTACTTTCTTAACCCCATGAAAAGTTTTTGGAGCAGATACTCCGTTCCCTTGATCATCGCGGCCAAAGATATTTACCGGGCCGATGAACTTCCACCTAATTGTTAGTTTGTCTTCGAGAACGGCCTTGGCGTATGCAAAATATTTATTATTTGGAAGTTGGGAAATATTACAAGTTTTTTCCCAGCCAATTTCAATGGTCTTAACGTCGAGCCAAACACCATTTACAAGTGCTTGCAAAATTGGAGTCGTTACTTGCTTTCCTGATGCATCAAACCCAACAGCACATCCTTCAACGTCGTAAATTGTAGAAACTTCAGCCGTATCGGGTGCTTTGTAGAAAACCTTGGCTGGTGTTGGGGTCACTGTTGGTGTTGGTGATGGAGTCACCGTTGCTGTTGGTGATGGAGTCACCGTTGCTGTTGGTGATGGAGTTACTGCTGGTGTTGGTGATGGAGTTGGTGATGGAGTTGGTGATGGAGTTGGTGTTCCACCTATTGCTCCAATTGGATCGCCGCTTGCGCTTGGTGCACTTGGGCTAGGAGTTGGTGTTGCTTTAGGAGTTGGTGTTGGTGTTGGTGTTGCTTTAACGATTATGGTGCCTTTATTCCAAACCAACTTCTTTCCAGATTTAATACACGTATATTTCTTATTATTATAATTAACACTTTGATTTAACTTAGGGCAGGAAGCTCCAGCTTTTGGCTTTATGGTATTAGCTGCATTTACGGTACTGACCATTAATCCAGAAATACAAACGATGGTGGCTATAAATGCTGTTGCTTTGCGCATCCGATGATTGTCCACGAAAGAATAGACTCATTCCGCAACACGCTCAATTAGGCGATATCGATACCAACCTCGGCAAGTAACAAAGAAGAAAAGCCCCCGGTGTGAAAGGCACCGAGAGCTTAACTTGTGCGCGCGAAGGGATTCGAACCCCTAACCTTCTGATCCGTAGTCAGATGCTCTATCCGTTGAGCTACGCGCGCTTATGTAGTTTTGTTTAACCTGCGAATAGTACCTGCTTTTTATAGGCCTCCCAAACCCGCATAAATAAAGCACAAAGGGCGCCTGAATTAACAGGCGCCCTTTGTGATCAGATTACTTTTTAGCCAACTTTCTTGATGCGACCATCAAGAGCGGGAACTTGGGTGACCTT
>CAEZYI010000041.1_pt1 | contig 10477 bp, 10 predicted proteins | sample 7265481 | NCBI WGS metagenome assembly CAEZYI01 (sample SAMEA6813931, study PRJEB35770) | uncultured Actinomycetes bacterium | biome: Freshwater; feature: Freshwater reservoir; material: water | place: Czech Republic | collected 2017-04-14 | depth 30m m | reverse complement strand
TCAAGAAGTGCGTCAACTTTGCGATTCACTAGATAACGGAACCAAGACAGGCAAAACAGCCAAAGTCTTCGCATCAGTTCTTTGGCTAACTGGCTTACGCCCCGGAGAGGCTTTAGCACTCCGCACTCGAAACTTCCGAAAGAATCGAAATGGAAATTACGAACTAGCCCTTTCTGAAAACATCGTTCAGGTAGCAAAGGCGTTTTCAAATACTGGGAAATCTCAAGCAACCAAGCAGCTCAAAGCACGGGCGCAACGCCACGTGCGACGAGTTCCAGTGCCAGACGAACTGGTGGAAATTCTCACTTCCTATCTTGCGAACAAAGAGCCTGATGAACTTCTCTTTCCCTCGCACCGCCATGATGGTGCTCTTAGCCTTTCTGTCTTTGAAGACCGTTGGAATAAAGCCTGTAACGCGAGATGGCGCCTTTACGATCTACGACACCTCAACGCTTCTATTCTGATTTATTCGGGTCTTAACATCATCGAAGTCGCCCAGCGACTTGGTCACAGTGTCCAGGTTTGTTCTTCTGTTTACCTTCATGCTCTTGAGTCGCTAAATGCTTCTCCAACAACAAAACTAAATGAATTTCTAAATCAGAACTAAATCTCAACAGAAACACAATTCGGAAACTACGGATTAGATGATGCTAAACCTGACCGTCATAGGTGTACTCACGTACACCTATGAAAGGAAATACATGTCAGAAAATAAGAATGAAAAGGAATGGATTGAAGTAAAGAAGGAGGAAAAGCCGGACACTGTTTCTCGCAGAATTAGCGAGATGTCCATGCTCTACCGAAACATGAAGAATGCTTTGTACTCACCAAGAACCATGAGAACAATGTTGAAGGAGTTTGCCGAAGTGATTGAACTCGTTCAACCCATGACTGATGAGGAACGAAATAGCGCAAATAACGCACTCCAGCACCCTGAACAAAATGGATCTCTTGTTGAGATCCTGCGAATAGTTACATACGCAAGACGAATGAGCGAAAGAAAGAAATAGTAAATGCTAAAGAAACAAGCCGGTGGCTCCCTCCTCTGCGAGGGAGTTGCCGTTTCCTCCTTCCCCACCAAATCGTTGGTGGGTACACATCTCGCAAAACACTGTGGTGGTTTGACTATATGCGACGGGGGCAACGGCAACTCCCTCGCACACAGTTTCATTTGGTTGACACCTATGAATCTTTGCTCGGTCGCCACCGGCGTGACTGGCGTTGTGTTTGCCCCCAAGTACGCGGAACAACGCGAACTTGGATCCTGCTCGTCATGGAGTTATCTCAACAAAAGCCAAAAGAAAGAAAAAGACAATGAGTGATGCCAGAGATTTAGAGACTCTTCTTTCGATAGCAAGACAACAAGAAGCAGGTCGAAACGGAAGCGAGTCAGCACAAATCTCTGCCATTAGAATTCTTGCGAATGCTGGTGGCGCACTTCCAATCGCAGATTTAATTTCTCGCTATGGTGTCTCATCACAAACGATTGCGCTTCTCTGTGATGAAGAACAACACACAGACAAGCGAAGGAAAGTGCGTGCGCGACTTGGTGAAGTTGATGGAGTTCCCGTTGTTTGGCTAACCGCCTCTGGTCATCAAGCATCTGGAAAATCGCGCGGGTTCGAAATTAGACCTACTTCAGATTCGCTTGGTCATGCTCTCGGACCATCTCGATTAGCGAAGTGGATCGAACCATTAGCTCCTACTCTCAATCCTCATGGTGTCGAGTTATCGGTTACATGGGGGCCGTCTTGCCAAGCGTTTAGTCGCAGAACAGAAGCACTTGCTTGGGCACGACTTAAAACACAAGCAGACCAGACTGGTGATGTTGGTGTTTTAACTGGTGGGTTAATTCCAGATGCTCTTTTAATTGAAAGGCGTCCTGTTACTGAACAAGGTTCTCAAATGTTCGAATCCGCATGGAAGAGAAAACCGTTTGACCGCGATGAAATAGCAGAGACAGTTGTCGCAGTCGAAGTTCAAAACGCAACAAGACAAGCATCAGATCCATTGAGATCCAAGGTTGACGCTTGGTCTTCTGCGGTTGAAAATTTAAAGGTTGCCAGTATTGTTTTATGGATTGTTGAACCCAATGCTTGTAAAGTCCTTGCGAGCCTAGGTGTTGGGGATCCAGTCCGCCGTCCCGGCCAAATCTTCATTTCTTCAGGAACTGTTGGACTTGGGGGCGAACTTTTTGCCGTTCCGGGCCCAAGATGGTGGGTTTTAGATGTTCCCCGGCTTGCGCCTTCTCCATAGGCTGTCTTCCCGATGACAAACAATTGAGCCTCAATTTCACCAATCCCTTAATGTCAGTGTTTGACGATAAAGTAGCATCACTAAAGCAGAACGATTTGAATAATAGGAGTGAAGTTGAGCAATCCATTAAGGGACAGTGCCGTAACTTGGAATAAAGTTAAAAATGGCATGATCGCTAATGCTGATTGCCGTGATGCCTTAAAGACTCTCGAAGCCGATTCAGTTGACCTCGTCATCGCTGATCCTCCTTATAACTATGAATTCGTTGGACGCGAATGGGATCATGAAGAAATTCAGCGACGTCTATCTAGAGTTAAAGATAAAGCTAATTCAACAATCATTAAGAATGTTCCCTATGGTTCTGGACTTGCTGGAGGCAAGAGAGACGCCAAGTGGTACTTACGTAATCAACAAAACGCAATTGATTACGAGGCTTGGACAAAGAGTTGGGCTGATGAACTTTTTAGAGTTTGTAAACCCGGGGCTTATGTCGCAATTTTCAACGCCACCAGATTTTTGGCTAGAGTTCAAATTGCTTTTGAGGATGCGGGTTTCTATCCACGAGATGTAATTGTTATGGAAAAGCAGGGAGGATTACCTCGAGGACTGAATGCTGTTGGAAAACTCAGCAAAGAGGGAGATCCAAATGCGGAACTTTGGACGGGCTATCACTCGGCACTGCGAAATGCCTGGGAAGGTGTTGTTCTTCTCCAAAAGCCTTTGACTGACAACTATCTCACTACGTTGAAGGAGTATGGAACTGGTCTGATGAAAGCAGTTAATGAAGATGGAACATTCAAAACCAACATTTTTAATAAAATAACAAAACGGGAAGTGTGGCCCGAAGGGGCTCAGGAACTTCACGCGACCCCCAAGCCAATCGCTTGGATCGATTGGCTAGTAGAACTCCTGTGCCCTCCACAACCTGAATCGATTGTTCTTGACCCATTCTTTGGAACTGGAACTACCGGAATTTCTGCTGAAAAATTCGGAGTGAAGTGGATTGGAATCGACTTAGTCCCTGAGTATGTGGCTTTTGCTAAGCAACGAATATTGAGCGAACCTCTTAATTAATTTGGAATTGCCCTGCGTTATTTTCTAGCCATCCGTCTAACTTAAATCCTTTAGTCGCACTCTCAATCCATGCGAATGCTTCGTTTCCAATCCGGACATCCCAGCCTCCAACTTTCAAAGCTGATATCGCTGCCGGTAAATTATCCGATCTTAAAATGAGTTGTACTGGCTTCTTGTCTCGTTCTCTTAACATCTCGCCATAGCCCTTAAATTTCTTGAGAGTACCCGCGTCACCCGATCCAAGTCGATACTTGGTGTCAATCACAAAATCTTTAAAACCAAGGTCATACGGTTCATCCGCTCCGATTCGAATTGGAGGCGAAAACTCCTTAGGCGCTAAGGTAGCAATTGTTGCGGTTACTATCCGTTGCCAACACATTCCAAGTTCTCGACCCCAGTACTGTCGATTCTCGCGCTTCATGTCTGGTGAAATTCCGAAAAGATCCATCAATAAATCATGATCTTCATTTTCCTCACCATATTCTTTACCGGTAAAGGCGTTTTGATAATGAGTGACAACTTCCGTTAAACGAAGTTCGACTGCGCTTAATTCCATTTAAGGCTGCCTCCGTACCACTCTCGTACCACCGGCACTGGCAATCAGTGACAGTTAGTGACTACTCTGTGCGACGTAGATCCAGTGTTTTAAACTGAATCCACGCCACTAAGTTGGTGGCGGGTGAAGGATTTGAACCTTCGAAGGCAGAGCCGGGGGATTTACAGTCCCCTCCCATTGGCCGCTCGGGCAACCCGCCAAGGTCGAACAAGTAGTGCGGCAATTATGGATAGTGCGAAGGGAAAGGATACCTTAGGCACGTAGGCACGCTGACCCACTTGAATTGGCTGCCAGAGAAGGAGCCCCACCGTGGCAGCAGATAGCAGTTTCGACGTCACATCCAAGATCGACCGTATGGAGCTCGATAACGCCATTAATCAGGCAATCCGTGAGATCGATACACGATTTGATTTTAAGAATACGGGTTCAAAGATTGAATTAGAGGGCGAAAAGATTCTGATTGAGGCCGATACTGAAGAGCGTGCGAAAGCCGCACTCGACGTTGTAAAAGACAAGATGATTAAGCGCGGAGTTTCACTCAAGCACTTAGATGCAGGTACCCCACAGTTAAGTGGAAAGATTTATAAAATTGCTGCACCCTTAAAAGAGGGAATTTCTACTGAGAATGCTAAAAAGATTGCAAAGTTGATTCGTGACGAAGGTCCAAAATCTGTTAAAACTCAGATTCAAGGAGATGAGCTTCGAGTGACATCTAAGAGCCGCGATGATCTGCAAGAGACCATGGCTATGGTTAAAGACGGTGGCTGGGATTTCGCTGTTCAGTTTACGAACTTTAGATAATTGGATAAAAATAAAACTGGCTTACTCTTCGGAGTAAGTGCTTATGCACTCTGGGGCCTCTTCCCTTTGTACTGGCCACTTCTTGAGCCATCGTCAGCGTTAGAGATTGTTTCACACCGTGCCGTGTGGACTTTAGTTTTTTGTTTCATAGTTCTGGCAGTAACTAAATCACTTCGTGCCGCATTGGTTACTTTACGCACACCTAGAATCGCAGCAACGCTTTTCTTAACCTCAATACTAATTTCAATTAACTGGCTGGTTTATATCTGGGCAACAAATAACGGTCATGTTGTTGAAGCATCTCTTGGCTATTACATCAATCCTTTAATCACTATTGCCTTTGGTGTTTTACTTCTTAAAGAGAAAATGCGTAGATTGCAGTGGGTTGCAGTGGTAATCGCAGCCATAGGCGTTCTTGTTTTAACTATTGATTATGGACGCCCACCTTGGGTAGCAATCGCGCTAGCCCTTTCGTGGGGAAGTTATGGTGTTATAAAGAAGCAACTTGGCCTTGGAGCACTTGAAGGTCTAACGATTGAAACTCTCATCGTAGGTCTGCCCTACCTGTCATACCTGATTTATATAGGCAATAAGGGCACTGGCCAGTTCGGACATAGCCCAGGGCTAACTCTTCTGTTGATCAGTGCTGGTGCCATAACCGCTATTCCCCTATTACTTTTTAACGGCTCTACAACACGATTGCCGCTAACAATCGTAGGTTTGTTGCAATACATCACGCCAACGTTGCAGTTCTCAATTGGCGTATGGATTCGGCATGAAGATATGCCACCTGCTCGGTGGGTTGGATTCTTACTTATTTGGCTTGCTTTAACTGCACTTGCAACAGATCTTGTGCAATCAAGCCGTTCGGTCAATAACGGCGTCGCATAGCGACATTAACGCTCCCGTTGCATCGCATATAGGTAGCGGCCCAAGTGCTTGACGAGCTTCTTTAGCAATCTGGTGCAGCTGTTCACGTGATTGTCCTAATGCATCATGGTTGCGCAGTTGAGCTAAAACCTCGGCAACAACACTTTCATCATCAATAGGAGCACTAAGTAGATGTTGAAGTTCTCGATCTGCTGAATTAGTTGACTTCATAACATTGAGCGTTACAAGTGTAGGAACACCTTCACGCAAATCAGTGCCAGGGGTTTTTCCTGATTGGTTTGATTCACTTGCAATATCAATAACGTCATCAGCTAATTGAAAAGCGACACCGATTTTTTCACCAAATACAGTTACCGTCTCCATAATGTGTGCAGGTGCACCAGAAACCATTGTGCCATATCGTGCGCTGGCTGCAATCAATGAGCCAGTCTTATCGGCAACAACTTTCAAATAATGTTCCAAAGGATCTTGTCCGGGATTTGGTCCTTGGGTTTCCATGATTTGACCAATGACTAAACGTTCAAAAGTGCGCGCCTGTAAACGAACAGCAGCCGGACCTAGGTCAGCTAATAAATCCGACGACTTTGCAAAGAGAAAATCTCCCGTCAAAATTGCAATGGTATTTCCCCAGCGAATATTTGCACTCTCTACTCCGCGGCGAAGTGGCGCCTCATCCATAACGTCATCGTGATACAGAGTTGCCAGGTGAGTAATTTCGCAGGCTACGGCAGCTGGAATGACTCCGGAGGCCATGGGATCACCGAATTGCGAGGTTAAAAGCACCAATAGGGGCCTTAAGCGCTTGCCCCCGGCAGCTACAAGATGGTGGGCAGTCTCATCGACAAATGGGTATTCACTTCGCGTGTGGCTGCGTAATAGGGATTCAACCCCGGCCATTTTTTCAATTAATGTCGCCTCAAGTGCTGGCGCAACATTTGGTATTCCAAATGAAGACATTAGCGAATAAAGGTCGAGAAGTGTGAGATTAGATTAAGTAGTGGCGCAGGATAAACACCAAGTACAACCGTTACGGCCATAGAGATGATTAATGTTGCACGAGTAAGAATTGATGGCAATTGGACACTTGTTCCATCTTGGCTTGGATCGGTGAAGAACATCAAAACAATAACGCGAATATAGAAGAAGGCCGCAATTGCACTTGAAAGCACGCCTGCTATAACTAATCCTTTAGCTCCACTTTCATATGCGGCTGAGAAGATTGAAAACTTTCCGATGAAGCCACTTGTCAGCGGGATGCCAGCAAAAGCTAAAAGGAATCCAGCAAAACTAATTGCAACCCAAGGAGAGCGTTTGCCAAGTCCCTTCCAACGATTCAAATCGGTAACCTCACCTGATGAATCGCGAACGAGAGTTACAACTGCGAAAGCTCCGACTGTGGCAACTCCATAAGCGAACAAGTAAAAGATAGAGGCTTCAAGTCCAGCTTTGTTGAGTGCGATTACACCAGCTAATAAGAAACCAGCATGTGCGATTGATGAGTACGCCAGCATGCGCTTAACATCGCGCTGTGAAATCGCAACGAGTGATCCAAAGAGCATCGTAACAATTGCGATGAGTGATAATAAAGGTGACCACGACCATTGGGCGTTAGCAAATACGGTGTAATAAATACGAAGCATCGCACCGAATGCGGCAACCTTAGTTGCAGCAGCCATGAAGCCGGTGATTGGCGTAGGTGCACCTTGATATACATCTGGAGACCAAGCATGGAATGGAACTGCACCGACCTTAAAGAGAAGTCCGATAGTTAAAAATGCCATTCCGATCAATAGCAAAACATCGTTACCGCTGCCACCGACTATAGATTCACGGATACCGGCATATGTGACTGAAGCTGAATATCCATATAAATAAGCCATTCCGAAGAGGAAAAAGGCCGATGAGAAGGCACCAAGCAAAAAGTACTTCAGGGCCGCTTCTTGAGATGCTAAACGGCGGCGGCGAGACAGGCCGGCCATGAGATACAACGGCAATGACAGCATTTCAAGTGCAACAAACAGAGTAATCAAATCGCTGGCAATCGGAAATAACATCATTCCAGATATCGCAAAGAGCGTGAGTGGATAAACTTCAGTTACTTGATTACCTGATTCAAGTGAATGGCGCTCTTCTTCAGATCCTGGGAGTGCTGCAGCCAGTGCGGTGAAATGATCTGTATCGGCAATAAGGAAAACTGAGATTATAGAAATTATCAAAATGGAAGCCTGCAGTAAAACTCCTGGGCCATCGATAATGACTGAGCCCATTGCAGCTGACATTGACTGCTCGTTATGAATTCGCCAGACCTGAGCTAGTGAAAGAACTAAAGTTCCAACAGTCAAACTCAATTGAGTTACAGCACGCATCGCTTTTGAAACAAATGCCTCAACTAATACGCCAAGAAGAGCGCCGCCCAACAAAATTAAAATTGGTGAGAGTAATGTGTAGTTAAGTACCGGCGCATTAAATGTCATTATTTGCCTCCACTTGTTGGAACTGGATCGCTAAAGCCCAATTGAGCAATTACGTGAGTGGCTGCTGGATTAATTACATTAAGCAGTGGTGCTGGATAAAAACCAAGAACAACAATAATTGCGATTACCGGAGCAATCGCTATCTTCTCGCGAAGATTTAAGTCGCTTAAATTTTCATTTCCAGGTGTTGTCGGGCCATGAAGTGCCTTTTGAACTGGGATCAAAATATACAAAGCAGCTAAAACGATTCCGAATGTGGCAATAATTGCATGCACGGGATATCGAGTAAATGTTCCAACAAGTACTAGGAACTCACTAACAAAACTGGACATTCCAGGAAGCGCCAAAGATGACATTCCGGCAAGGAAGAACATCCACGCCATTACTGGGGTGATGCGCTGTAATCCACCGAAATCAGAAATCGTAGAAGATCCACGACGTGAAATCATCCAGCCACCGACTAAGAACAATGCTGCAGTCGAGAAACCATGGTTAAACATATATAACGCTGCCCCGCTATAGCCCTGCGAGGTCATTGCGAAGATTCCTAGAGTGATAAAACCAAAGTGAGAAATCGAAGTAAAGGCGATCAAACGCTTCAAGTCACGCTGACCTATAGCCAGAATCGCTCCGTAGATGATTGAAATGAGCGCAAGAACTAAAATCATTGGAGTAAATGTCTTGCTGGCCTCTGGAAAGAGCGTCAAGCAGTAGCGGATCATTCCAAACGTTCCAACTTTATCTAGAACGCCAAGAAGTAAGACTGAGGTACCAGGTGTAGCTGAATCTGCAGCATCCGGTAGCCATGTATGAAGCGGCCATAGCGGCGCTTTGATTGCAAAAGCAATAAAGAATCCTAAGAACAAAAGATTCTGTGTCATCGAACTCATTTGTAACTGCGAAAGCGCAGCAAGATCAAATGTATGACCACCTTGAGCACCTGACATCACGTACAAAGCAATGATTGAAGCCAACATCAACAGACCACCAAAGAGGCTGTAAATCAAAAACTTTACCGCAGCCGCCGAGCGCTCCCCTGTGCCATAACCACCAATAAGGAAGTAAACAGGAATTAACATTGCTTCGAAGATCACATAGAAGAGAAAAACATCAGTTGCGGCAAAAACACCGATCATCATTGTCTCTAAAACAAGGATCAGGATATAGAAAACCTTAACGCTCCAGCGTCCACCATGAGATTCATTCCAGCCCGCTAAAACAACAACGGGAGCAAGAATCGTTGACATCAAAATTAGAACGAGAGCTAAACCATCGACTCCAAGAGCGTAATTAATTCCAAAAGATGGAATCCATGAATACTTTTCAACGAACTGAAGTTCGACATTGTCGCGCTGAAAGCTAACTGCCATTGCAATTGTTGCACCCATAACAATTAGTGTCGAAGCAAGGGCTACTTGCTTAACCAACTTTTCATTACCCTTAGGTAGTCCAGCTACAACCACTGAACCAAGCAGCGGCAGTGCCATCAAAAGTGTTAACCAGTTCATTATTGAGTCACCACCCAAATCGCTGCGACCAGTGCAACTGCACCGAGCAAAATTAATGCGGCATAACTGCGAACAAAGCCAGTTTGTACTCCGCGCAAAGCTGAGCCTGAGCCAAGGGCTACTCGGCCTACCCCACGTACAGCGCCATCTATGACCGCTTCATCGGTCTTAACTAATACGGCAGTGAGAGCCTGACCAGGCTGCATGAATACCGCCTCATTGAAGCGATCTTGCAGTAAGTCTTGGCGCGCGATTGTTGTGAAGATTGAAACATCAGTCGGTGCGACTGATGCAACTTCATTTCGTGAATATTTTACAAATGCGATTGCAACACCAATCGCAACCATTGCCAGCGCCAATCCTGAGACAACCATTGGTGACAAAAGCTCTTCATGCTCGCCATGATGTTCAAAGAGTGGAGATAGCCAGTTAACCAAAGCATCTCCGTGGCTTAAAAGATAACCAGATGTAACCGAGCCAATTGCAAGAATTGCCATTGGCAACCACATGAGCCAAGGGGATTCGTGTGGATGGGCCTCATCATCCCAACGTGACTTACCAGTAAAGGTCAGGATCATTACGCGTGTCATATAGAAAGCAGTGATACCCGCGCCTAACAATGTGACACAACCAAGAATAATTCCTTTAGCGCCGCCAGAGTTAAATGCAGTTTCAATAATCATGTCTTTCGAATAGAAACCAGCAAATGGTGGAACACCTAAAATTGCTAAATAACCCAGACCAAATGTTGCAAATGTAATTGGCATGAATTTACGAAGTGCGCCGTACTTACGCATATTTACTTCATCGTTCATTCCGTGCATGACTGAGCCGGCACCAAGGAACATTCCAGCCTTAAAGAAACCGTGTGTAAGTAAGTGCATAATTGCAAATGCATAACCAACTGGGCCAAGACC
>CAEZYI010000021.1_pt1 | contig 16589 bp, 13 predicted proteins | sample 7265481 | NCBI WGS metagenome assembly CAEZYI01 (sample SAMEA6813931, study PRJEB35770) | uncultured Actinomycetes bacterium | biome: Freshwater; feature: Freshwater reservoir; material: water | place: Czech Republic | collected 2017-04-14 | depth 30m m | reverse complement strand
TTAATTATTCGACTCTGCTCTAACTCAATCATGGTGCTTACTTTTCTGCGGGCACGATTACGTAAAGCCTCAATCATTTCAATCTCTTCAGCAATATCGGGAACAATATTTTTAGCTGCATCAGTAGGTGTCGATGCTCGAAAATCTGCAACGAGATCTAGAAGTGGTGAATCTTTTTCATGGCCAATAGCGCTAACAATCGGCGTTGTACATGATGCAGCTAAGCGAACTAAACCCTCATCACTAAATGGCAGTAAGTCTTCAAAGGATCCACCGCCACGAGTAATGACAATTACCTCAATATCAGGATCGGCTTCTAGTTCACGCAGCGCTGCCGACACTTCGGTCACAGCTGCAGCGCCTTGGACAGTTACTTCACGGATTTCAAAAACAACGCTTGGCCAGCGCCGCCTTGCATTTTCAACGACATCTTTTTCTGCATCGGTATTTCGTCCGCAGATAAGCCCGACTTTTTTTGGCAGAAGTGGAAGCTCAACTTTGCGATCAAAATCAAAGAGACCTTCAGCGGCCAGCAGCGATTTGAGCGCTTCAAGGCGCGCTAATAATTCACCAACGCCTACTTGTCGTATCTCGCGCGCCGACAAAGTGAGCGAACCATTTTTTGTATACCAGGATGGCTTTGCATAGAGAACAACGCGGGCGTTAGCCGGCAAAGGTTGAGCCGCTGCGATAACTGATTTATGACACATCACCGATAGGGACATATCAACACTGGGATCGCGCAGACGGATAAAGGCCATCATGCCGCTGCGTTCGTTGAGTTCACTGATTTCGCCCTCGACCCATATTGGGCCTAAGCGATCGACGTATTCTTTTATGGCTTCAGTAACTACCTGCACCGATGCAGGGGTCTCACTTGAAGTTTCGAACATGGGATGAGCCTAATAGACTGAGTCCATGGCCAAGAGAGTTCTACTTGCTGCGCCTCGCGGATATTGCGCAGGTGTCGATCGCGCAGTTGTGACCGTTGAAAAAGCCTTAGAGCTCTATGGTGCCCCGGTCTATGTTCGCAAGCAGATCGTCCATAACGTTCATGTGGTCGCCAGCCTTGAAGCTAAAGGCGCGATCTTTGTCGATGAGACCGATGAAGTTCCTGAAGGCAAGACCGTAGTTTTTTCCGCTCATGGTGTTGCGCCAAGCGTTCATGCCGAGGCAGCCGACCGTAAATTAAAAACTATCGATGCAACCTGTCCGCTAGTGACCAAAGTTCACAATGAGGTTCGCCGTTTTGCTACCGAAGATGCCGAGATCTTATTAATTGGTCACGAAGGCCATGAAGAGGTTGAGGGCACGGCCGGTGAGGCGCTGGATAAGGTTCGAGTTATCGATGGCTTAGATGGCGCTCGCACTGTGGTGCCAACACCAGGTAAAAAACTAGTCTGGTTATCGCAGACAACGTTGAGTGTGGATGAGACATTATCTGCCGTTGCAATTTTGAAAGAGCGTTTCCCTGACATTCAAGATCCGCCCAGTGATGATATTTGTTATGCCACACAAAATCGCCAAGAAGCTATTAAAGCTATCTCGGCTAGGGCTGATTTAGTAATTGTTGTTGGCTCACTGAACTCGTCAAACTCTGTGCGCTTAGCTGAAGTTGCATTGGAGTACGGGGCAAAGGCTTCGCACTTGATTGACTATGCAAGTGAGATCCAAGAGCAGTGGTTAGAAAACGTTGAAACTATTGGATTAACGAGCGGTGCATCGGTACCGGAGATCTTGGTCGATGATGTTTTAGTCTGGTTAGCCCAGCGCGGTTTTGGCGATGTTGAAACCGTAACGGCGATGCAAGAGTCGTTGCTCTTCTCACTTCCACCAGAGCTTCGCAAAGATCTTAAAGCTGCGGGTAAGGCTTAACTACTCTCGGCTACGGGCTTTTGATGGCCTCTTTTTAGCTTGGGCATTAAGAAAAACAAACCAACCGTAGAGCGCACCGATTATAAGAAATGGCGCTTCACTGGCAAGAGCTGCAATAAAGTCGATGCCAACTCGTGATGGCTTAAAGCCATCGAAAATAAGAATCCACAATCCAGCGAGTGCAGCAAATGCTAGGGGAGGCGTAACAACTGCGACATAGGTTGTACCTGGGCGGCCGAAGCGGATGCCACCGAAAAATGCGACAAGCAGTGCCAGACCAGTAAGAATTCCAACTCCGCTGCGAAGTGTGAGTTCGATAAAGGTAAAGAGGCCGATTAGAAAAGCCTGCAGGACAACTATTCCCTGCTTCTTTAAACCAGGTCCAGCAAGTGCAATCTGCTTCAATGCGCTCATTTACTTATCTCCATCATTGATCTCTTCGGCATCGATAAAATCATCATCGGTGGCTAGCTCTGCGCTATTGAGTTCCCGCACAGCACCCGGTGCCTCTGGGTATTCAATAGCAAGTTTATCTTTATCTCCTGATACACCCAAGTTATGAATTCGCCGAGCTGGACTCAGAACAGTCTTTTCTGCCGTTGGTACAAGATCTTCATAAGCCTTTGACGTTGATGAGATTGCTTTACCGACTGCCACAATCTTGGTGTGCAGCAATGTAATGTTCTTTAAAAATGTGCTGGCTACCTTTTGAATCTCATCGGCATTTTCAGCTAATTTATTGCGTGTAAAGATAAAACCAATCGTGCGCAGCAACGCCATCATCGATGTAGGAGTTGCGATTGTGACACCAACTTTAAATGATTTTTCTAAGAATGAAGGATCAAGACGAAGCGCCTCTGACAGCAAGGTTTCAAAGGGAACGAAGAGGACAACAAAATCCGGTGAACCTTGTGATTTGTGATATCCACGTTTTGCTAAGGCCTGAACATGCTTGAATAAATCATCTGTGTGCTGCTTAAGAAATTCATCGCGCTCTGCTTGCACCTCAGTACCAAAGGCCTCTAAGAAACGATCAAAGGGAAACTTAGAGTCGATGAATATGGAGCTGCCGCCGGGCATAGTCACGGTGATATCTGGAATACCTGAAGAGTCAGCATCGGTCGTTGATTTCTGGCGGCTGTATTCATGGCCTTCACGAAGCCCCGCACCTTGAAGTAGTAGCTCTAACTGAGCTTCGCCAAACTTTCCACGTACTTGACTGCTGCTTAATGCACCAGCAATTTTTTTAGTTTCATCAAAAATAGATTCAGATGCACGGCGCATCTCATTGATGGTGGTCTCTAACTTCGCCTCAGCCTCGGTGCGAATGCGATTAGCTTCTGCGGCTTGAGTTGAAAGTTTGTTGACCGACTCTTTCATAGCAACGAGTTCGGCATTTAACTTAACGGCCGATTCAGTCTTGCCACGTTCGGCCTCTAACTGCACTTTGTAATCATCAAGTAAGGCGCGATCGGCCACGGCGCTGCCAGATTTAAGGGCGCGAAGCAGGTAGCCAATCGCTGCTCCAGCGATTAGGCCTATGACAAGCGTGGTGACGTTTGCGGGCATGGGCCTATCGTGGCAGTTTGCACTGACATTTACGCGTAGGCTCTACCGCCTATGAGTCTTTCAATCGGAATCGTCGGCATGCCCAATGTAGGCAAGTCCACCCTCTTTAACGCTCTGACCAAGAACAATGTCTTGGCAGCTAACTATCCCTTTGCCACTATCGAACCAAACGTCGGTGTTGTCGGTGTCCCTGATACCCGCCTTGCCGCATTGGCCCAGATCGTCGGTTCACAGACTTTATTGCCTGCCGTTGTCTCGTTCGTCGATATCGCGGGAATTGTTAAAGGTGCATCCGAAGGTGCCGGCCTAGGTAATAAGTTCTTGGCCAATATTCGTGAAACCGATGCGATCTGCCAAGTGATCCGCGTATTTAACGATGGCGATGTCATTCACGTTGAGGGTCGGGTTGATCCAGCCAGTGACATGGAGATTATCAACACTGAATTAGCGCTCGCCGATTTACAGACAATTGAAAAAGCGCTGCCACGTCTTGAAAAAGAGGCGCGCGTTAACAAAGAGCGCCAACAAGTCGTCGATGCAGTCAAAGAGGCCGAAGCGGTTCTCAATGCCGGTAAGCCCGTATCCAGCAGTAAGGTCGATTTGGCACTCATTGCAGAACTACAACTGCTCACTGCTAAACCATTTTTATATGTCTTTAACGTTGATGCCGCCGAATTAAGTGATGGCGAACTGCGTACAAAGTTAGCGGCACTTGTTGCACCGGCTGAAGCAATCTTTTTAGATGCAAAAACCGAGGCTGAATTAGCAGAACTCAGCGACGAAGATGCATTAGAGCTTTTGCAATCAATTGGTTTAGAGGAGCCAGGACTTGCAACGCTAGCTCACGTCGGTTTCCGCACGCTTGGTTTGCAGACTTATTTAACTGCCGGACCAAAAGAAGTTCGTGCATGGACGATTCATAAAGGTGACACTGCACCCATGGCTGCAGGTGTTATTCACACCGATTTCCAAAAGGGTTTTATCAAAGCTGAAATCGTAAGTTTTGATGATTTAATCGCTGCGGGTTCAATGGCTGAAGCTAAAGCCAAAGGCAAAGTGCGTATGGAAGGCAAGGACTATGTCATGCACGATGGAGATGTCGTTGAATTTAGGTTCAACGTTTAATTTATTGTCCCGTGTAGTAGTGAGCGATTTCGCCCAATGCCTGATCGAGAATCGCAAGACCTTTCGTCGCATCCTCAACTGAGATATTGCACGGTGGGCATAAGTGAATTCGATTGAAGTTATTAAATGGCATCAAGCCCAGCTTTTTGCAGGCGGCAACTAATTCATTCATTGCAGGACTTGATGCTCCATAAGGAGCAAGAGGTTCGCGCGTTGCACGATCGCTGACTAAATCAACGCCCCAGAACACACCTGCGCCGCGGATATCACCAATAACTTTATGCTTTTTCGCTAGCTCTGCTAGCCCTGGCCCCAAGATTGTTTCACCAATCATTGTGGCGTTTTCTAGCATTTTTTCTTCCTTCATTACATCAATGGTTGCAACCGCAGTTGCAGTTGCAATTGGGTGACCCATGTATGTAAGGCCGCCGGCAAAAACTTTCTCATTAAAGGTTTGAGCAATATTTTCGCTAATTACGACGCCACCAAGTTGGATGTAACCAGACGTAACACCCTTAGCAAAAGTAATCAGATCTGGCTGCACACTGCCATGTTGGTAGGCAAACCATTTACCTGTGCGACCAAATCCTGACATTACTTCATCGGCAATCCACATGATCTTGTACTTATCGCACAATGCGCGTACGCCTTCGTAATAACCCTTAGGTGGAACCAGTACGCCTGCAGTACCTGGTACCGATTCGATTAATACTGCAGCAATCGTGCTTGCACCTTCAAAAATAATTGTCTGTTCCAAATGCTCCAGCGCGCGCTTGCACTCTTCTTCTTCATTCTGCGCCCAGAAAGCGGTGCGATAAAGATATGGACCAAAGAAGTGAACGTGGCCAAAGGCAAACTCATTAGGCAAACGGCGTGGATCGCCAGTTGCATTTATCGCAGCGCCTGTGTTGCCATGATAGGAACGATATGTCGAAAGTACTTTGTGCTTATGAGTATGCATACGTGCCATGCGAATTGCATTTTCAATTGCATCGGCGCCGCCGTTAGTGAAAAAGACTTTCGCAAAATGGCCACCAGCTAATTCAACGATTCTTTGTGCAGCTTCATTGCGTGCTTCATTGGCATGTTGCGGGGCAACAGTTGCAATTACCTCGGCTTGGGCTTGAATAGCTTTAATTACCGTGGGATGTTGATGGCCGATATTTGTAAAAACTAATTGCGATGAGAAATCTAGATATGTCTTACCTTCATGATCCCAAAAATATGATCCCGAGCCACTCGCCACAGGTATAGGGCTGATTGCACCTTGGGCTGACCATGAGTGAAAAACATACTTATGGTCTGCAGCGCTGACGGCGGCCTGCTTAGCTGGATCGTTAACTGGTGAACTCATGAAAATCGCCTCTAACTCTGGGATTGTTTAAGAACTGGCGTCATCTTAACGCCCTGAAGTAGATTGCGGCTATGAAGCAGATAACACATTGGATTAATGGCGCCTTAACATCTGAACAAGCCGAACGTAGCGGGGAGATTTTCAACCCAGCCACTGGTGGCGTTACCGGAACTGTCGCCTTTGCTAATGCTGCAACGGTTGATTCTGCCGTAGATGCCGCAACCGCCGCCTTTGCGACATGGCGCCATAGTTCGCTAACTAAGCGGACCCAAGTTTTATTTGCATTCCGCGAATTGGTTCAACAGAACAAGGAAAAGATCGCTGCGCTAATCACTGATGAGCATGGAAAAGTTTTAAGTGATGCTGCAGGTGAAGTAACACGTGGACTTGAAGTTGTTGAGTTTGCTTGTGGAATTCCACACTTGCTCAAAGGCGGTTTTTCAGAAGAGGTGTCAACTGGCGTAGATGTCTATTCCATCCGCCAAGCACTAGGTCCAGTTGCAATTATCTCTCCCTTTAACTTTCCAGCGATGGTCCCAATGTGGTTCTTCCCAGTTGCTATCGCATGTGGAAATACCGTCATTGTTAAGCCATCTGAAAAAGATCCAAGTGCCACAATGTTTATGGCCCAGTTATGGAAAGAGGCCGGATTACCTGATGGTGTATTCAATGTTGTTCACGGTGACAAAGTTGCCGTCGATGCATTGCTAACTCACCCAGGAATCAAATCAATTTCATTTGTTGGCTCTACTCCTATTGCACGTTATGTCTATGAGACTGGAACTAAAGCGGGTAAGCGCGTACAAGCTTTGGGCGGGGCAAAAAATCATATGGTCGTTTTGCCAGATGCTGATTTAGAACTTGCTGCCGATGCGGCAATTAACGCTGGTTTTGGCTCAGCTGGAGAGCGCTGCATGGCGATCTCTGCAATCGTTGCAGTAGAACCGATTGCTAGCGCACTTGTTGCGCGTATTAAATCGCGCATGGCCGGCATTAAAACTGGTGATGGCACACAAGGCTCTGACATGGGTCCGCTTGTAACAAAAGTTCACCGCGACAAAGTTGCCTCTTACATTGAAGCAGGGGCAAAAGCTGGTGCAACTCTTGTTGTTGATGGTCGCGCGCTAGAGATTGCTGGAGATGGTTTCTGGCTTGGGCCTACATTGTTCGACAATGTCACACCAGAGATGTCTATCTATAAGGAAGAGATATTCGGGCCAGTATTAAGCGTGCTTCGTGTGAATACATATGAAGAAGCTCTGGCTCTTGTTAATAGCCATGAGTACGGAAATGGAACTGCAATCTTTACTAATGATGGCGGCGCAGCTCGTCGCTATCAAAATGAAGTTGAAGTTGGCATGGTCGGCATTAACGTTCCGATCCCAGTCCCTATGGCTTATTACTCATTCGGCGGATGGAAGAACTCATTATTCGGAGACTCTCATGCACATGGAACTGAAGGCGTTCACTTCTTTACTCGTGGCAAAGTTGTTACAAGTCGTTGGTTAGATCCAAGCCACGGCGGAATCAACTTAGGTTTCCCTCAAAACGATTAATAGCGGGATGCTGTAAGCGCTGATCAGGAATTAACGTACTGATTCGCCTACAAACAAGGGCATGGGCACTAAGACCTCATTCTCTTCCTCTGAGCTGTTAGCTAGAAAGATGGCCTTTTCGCCCATCTTTTCATATGGCAAACCAACGGTAGTTAACGTGGGCTGCAGCAATTCACCAAAATCATCATGGTCAAAGGAAACAATCGAAATGTCTTCGGGAATACGCAGACCCATCTCTCTGATTGCTCTGTATGCACCAATAGCTAAACGGTCATTCATGCAAATTAAAGCTTCTACTTTTTTATCCGATTCAAGCAAATTTCTTACAGCGCTATAACCATCTGCGGGTTCCCAGTTCTCGCATACCACTTCACTTCTAAACTTGATTTGATTCTTATTGCAGACATCCCGAATGCCAGCAGCTCTCTTAGCTACCGTAACTGATTTGTAGCTATTGTTTTCAACATCAGTATTCTTGCCAATCAGAGCAATGTTTTTTAAAAAGCCAGCATCAACCAGGGTATTCATGGCCGATGAACCACCCTGGAACTCATCTGGCAAAATCGTAGAGTTATGGTTTGGATTAATTGCGTTAAGTAAAATCACTTTTGTTGATCTAGGAATCTTTGGTAAACGGATGGATTTAGCCTGCATTGCAGCAATAATGATTGCATCAACTTGATGATCTAGTGCAGTTTCAATACTTCGCTGCATTCCATCGTCACTTCCCATAGTTTCAAGGACGAGCAAAACCTGATCTGAAATAGAAGCCGCCTTCAACGCGCCATTAATAAGTCCGGAAGCAAAGCGAGTTGTAACAACAGAGTCTGAAATAAATCCGATAGTCCCCGTTACATCAGTCTTGAGGGCTTTTGCTAATTTATTAGGGCGGTAACCCAGTTTTAATGCGCTATCGAGTACTCGCTTTCTGGCATCCTCAGATAGCCCAGAGTCTGGAATCTCATTTAAGATTAAGGATGCAGCCGACGTTGAGAGTCCGGCGTCCTTGGCGACATCAGCCAGCGTAGGGCGGCGTCTTGCGTCTGTCATCTCACCCCCACAATCGTGTTCGAAATGTAGCCCTTGATCGCGCAGTCGGCTAGCCCTGTGTAATGAATGTTATAGAACGTCATGGAACGTTATGGAACGTTATGGAACTGTTACCCAGAAGGCTTACTATAGGGCCAAAAGTAGTGTTGAATCTCCTTACTAAATCGATTTAGGTCTTTGTTTTGGGGGGAAGTGTCACCTCAGAGATGGACCACAAATTACTCTCAAAGAAATGGATAGGTAAAAATGCTTAGCAAACTCAATGTTTCCAAAGTTGGGCTAAAACTGATTGCACTTGGATCAGTTGCAGCGCTAGCTGTCAGTTTAATCTCACTACCGACTGCTGCTAACGCAGAATCAGTTGCAACAACGCTAACAAAGAACAAAATCACTCTTGTTATCGCTGATGAGACAGGATTCCCGCTAACAGACAAGTTGGCTGAAGAATTTACAAAGCAGCATCCAAATGTAAAGTTTAAGATTAATCGCGATTCATTTGCTAACTTGACTGCGAACTCACCACGTTTGCTAGCAAGCAACAATGCACCGGATCTTATTCGCCTCCCAACTATTGGTGACACAGTTAAGAACAAGCTTCTCCTTAACTTGGATCCATACGTCAAGGCATATGGGTGGGACAAGTGGTCTGCTGCTCAGCTTTCAGGCCTACGCGTTAACTCCAAAAATGTTCGTGGTTCAGGAAACCTTTACCAACTAGGTCTTGGTTACAGCATCACTGGTGTGTTTATGAATTTGAATCACGCTAAAACTCTTGGCATCACAGCTCCTCCAGAGTCATTGGCTGAGTTTGAGGCTGACCTAGCTAAGGCTAAGGCTGCGAATATTCTTCCAATCATGGCTGGCGACAAAGATGGTGTTGTGAACTTTGCTGTTCAGGCACTTATCAACACATACGGCGATCGCCAGAAGCTCTCAGACTGGATCTACAACGTTCCTGGTGCAACATATAACACTCCAGGTGCGATCAAGGGTGCAGACAAGATTAGAGAGTGGGCCGATAAGGGCTACTTCCCAGAAGACATCAATGCAATTGATTACTTCACATTCATTACACGTTTCCAGAATGGCGAAGGGTTATTTGAGTTCAACGGTAACTGGGAAGCTGCAAACGTTCAGGCAAAGCTTGGAGCTAACTCTAAGTTCTTCCTATTCCCATCACTAAATAAGGGTGGAAAGCACGTTGCAATGGGCGCTGCTAACTCATTCTCAGTTCCAGCTAAGTCTAAAAACAAAACTGCAATTGTTTACTTCTTGAACTGGATTCACACAAATGCAGCGGCTCGCCAAATTACGTTAGATGTAACTGGCGCAACTCCTGGTGGAGATCCAAAGACAGCTCTTCCTAAGGTAGCTGCAGGTTCATTAATTGAAGATGGTTTGAAGATGGCAGCTCAGTTGTCTAAGGACAACGGCTACATCGATTTCATGGCTAATGCCACAGCTGGTATTTACGCTAATGCAATCATTCCTCAATCACAGCTACTCGTAGGAAGCAAGATCACCGGTAAAGATTTTGTTACCGCTGTTCAAGAATCATACGCAAAAGAGCTGGGCCGCTAAGTAAGAAGTAGTAAGTAAGTATCTGGCCCACCAACTATCATGTGGTAATTGGTGGGCCAGATTCTCTTCAAAATAAGAATTGGAAATTTACTTACAATGAAGCGCAATAATTTGCTTGGAGCGCTGATTTCCATGCCCGCAGTACTGATCTACTCACTTTTTGTGATTTATCCATTAATTTCTGCATTTCGATACTCCTTTACTAGCTGGGATGGAATTGGAGCCAAGGAGTTTGTTGGCCTAGCAAACTACATCCAGATATTTCAGTCCCCGGAGCTAGTCGCATCAATTAAAAACTCCTTATCACTCATTGTATTTTTTAGCGTTTTTCCAATCTTCTTTGGATTGTTGTTGGCAAACTTCATCGTACGCATCCGCACACAGAAGATTCGTTCTATTACTCAAGTTATTCTCTTCTTCCCTCAGATTTTGCCACTAGCTGCCTCTGGTATTGCCTGGTCCTGGATGTATGCAAAAAATGGATTAGTTAATCAATTCTTAACTGCAGTTGGTCTAGAAAAATTTGCACAGTCTTGGCTAGCAGGTTTTAGCACCGCACTTCCAGCAGTGGGAATCATTGGAGCATGGGTGCTAACGGGTTTCTGCGCAGTTTTACTTGCAACAGGTATTAGCAAAATCGATTCATCTCTTTATGAAGCGGCTCGAATTGATGGAGCTAATTGGTGGAGCGAGTTTCGCAACGTCACAATCCCGGGTTTGCGCCAGGAAATCAGCGTGTTAATTACTGTAACGACAATTGCAGCGCTGAGTAGCTTTGACATTATTTATGTAACAACTTTGGGTGGCCCAGGCAGTTCAACGCTTGTTCCAGGTATTTCCATTTACCGCCTCGCCTTTACACAAAGCTCTGTCGGCCTGGCATCAGCCTTTGGAATCTTACTGATGGTGATTGTGTTGATAGCAATTGTGCCCATTCAGTTCTATTCAAGGAGAAGTGATCAATGATTACAACCTTGTCTGAAAAAATAATTGGTAGAGCTCTGCTCATCGTCGCTGTGATATGCACGGTGCTTCCGATCCTAAGTATGTTTTCAGCTTCATTAGAGCCTGCTGACACAACACCGCTCGGTCTTTCATGGCCGAAAGATCCTCAATGGGGCAACTACAAAGAGGCATTTTCGGGTGGTCACGTGCTGGAGTTGATGAAGTCCAGTATTTTTATTGTTTTATTAGTAGTACCAGTTACTTTGCTCTTTGCAACCATGGCTGGGTATGCCATTGGAAAGATGAAGATTCGTGGACATTCAGCGCTGTTCTTTTTCTTCCTACTCGGACTAACCATTCCTTTTGAATCCATAATCGTTCCTTTGTATTACCAAGTTGATCGGCTTCACTTACTTAACACTCAACTTGCGATCGTGTTCCCACTTATCGCGCTCTTCATGCCATTTAGTATTTTTTGGATGAGGGCCCACTTCTTGCGTATACCAAGTGAAATCTCTGAAGCCGCCAAAGTGGATGGAGCAAGTGAGTTCCAAGAGTTCCGCAGAATTCATATGCCACTGGCGATACCTTCACTCTCTGCCCTTGCCGTGATTATCTTTATCTGGACGTGGAACCAATTTATTTTGGGTGTAGTTCTCATTGATGATCCACTTAAGCGAACCGTTGCTGGCGCTTTGACCTTTTTCCAGGGCCAGTATTGGATCAGCATCCCGCTTATCAGCGCATCAGCACTGATCATCATCGCGCCTTCACTAATTTTGTTCTTAATTTTCCAGCGTAAATTTATTAGCTCTCTACTTCAAGGCGCTATTAAGGCATAAAGAGCCTTACTCACTAATGACATTAACCTTAGAAGAAACATGGGTATGGGATCTTTGGCTTGCGCCTGAAAAGGTCGATGGCGATTGGCATATCTTTTTTCTTCAAGCCCCACGCTCTTTAATTAATCCTGATTTACGCCATGCAAACGCAACTGTTGGTCACGCAACTTCGCCAGATCTTATTAACTGGCAGTACGTAGGAACAGCTCTAGAGCCAAGCGCACATGGAGCTTGGGATGACAGAGCTATTTGGACCGGAAGTATTATCAAATCTGATGCTGGTGTGTGGCATATGTTTTATACAGGTACCAATAAATCAAAAGAGAATGGTTTTGTTCAACGTATTGGTGTTGCTACGTCAACGGATTTGATGAGTTGGGATAAAAAAGAGGGTTTTGTTACCGAGGCAGATGCTCGCTGGTATGAAAAAGCTGCTCAAGTGATGGAAGAAAAACAAGAGGGACAGTCAAGTTGGTATGAAGAGGCGTGGCGTGATCCTTGGGTTTTCAAAGAGGCTTCAACTGGTGAATGGGTCATGCTTATTACTGCTCGATCTAACACAGGTTCTTACGATGCACGTGGCACTATCGGTGTTGCAAGGTCTAAAGATTTACTTCAATGGCAGGTGTGTGAGCCGTTGAAGGTGGAGTCTGAGTTTGGTCACTATGAAGTGCCGCAACTGATGCACTCAACTGATTCAGAGCTAGTGATTTCATTTTGTTTAGCAGCCAATAACCATGCAGCAACAAGGGTAGCTAGAGGTGAGAGGACATGGACCGGCAATGGCATCATGCGCGCATCAACTTTTGATGGTGTGTGGAAAGTTGAAAACGAGCCTTTCTTAGAGGAACCACACTATGCCGCCAGAATTATTCACGATGAAGAGAGATTGCTTGCTATTGCATGGCTTAACTTTGTAGGTGCAGATTTTCAAGGCTATATAGATAATCCAATTGATGTCACCAATGCTTTTCAGTCCACATATGGGCTACGAATTAAGTCGGAGGGGAAGTAACAATGAGCTCACACGTAGGAGGCTTTGTTGCCGATGGCTTTGAAAAGATAAAGAAAAGCTTTCAAGAGATCATCACCCAAGCACCTGAATCTGGTGCCGCACTCTCTATCTGGCACAGAGGGATAAACATCGTTAATTTGTGGGGTGGATTAGCAAATAGAGATACCAATGCAACATGGAATGAAGACACGAAGGTAGTTGTTTTCTCCTCTACAAAAGGATTGATGTCATTGGCCTTGGCTCAACTGTTTCAGGCTAAGAAGTTTAGTTATGACGATTTGGTTATTAAGTATTGGCCCGAGTACCAAGGTGCAGGCAAAGAAAAGACCACTATTGGCCAACTCGTTTCACACCAAGCCGGCGTTCCATTTTTTGCTGATGATATTAACCCGGAGCAGGTAATTAACTGGGATTACATGGTTTCTAAAATAGAACATGAAGCACCTACGTGGGAACCGGGTAGTGCGTATGCCTATCATGCGATTACACATGGTTGGTTGACTGGTGAATTAATTCGCAGAGTAACCGGAATGTCTCCCGGACAATATTTAGCAAAGGAAATTAGTTCACCTCTCAAGGCTGACACGTGGCTAAGTCTGCCGTCGGAGTTAGAAAGTAAAGTTGCACCTTCCTATGCGCATGCAGATTTAATATCGTTTTTTGTGGATCTACAGGAACAAAATACTGATGCAGGTAATTTCCTTATTCGCTCTCTCACATTGGGTCACGCATTCTCCATGAATCTTGTGGGAAAGAACGAAGGGTTTAATTCACGAGCCGTTCATGCCGCAGAAATATCTGGAGCTGGTGGAATCTCTACAGCCCATGGAATTTCTAAAATTTGGTCTTCAGTGGTACATGAGACAGATGGCATTAGGTTGTTAAGTGATGAGACAGTGCAGTACGTAACAAAAGTACAGTCAGAGGGAAAACCATTCACAGATCTTGAGCCGCCTTATTCTAAGTTTGGAATGGGCTTTCAACTAGATTCAGCAGCACGAGGGTATTTAACTCAATCTTCATTCGGCCACGATGGCGCTGGAGGACAGTGCGCTTTTGCTGACCCCGAACACAAAATTGGATTTGCCTTTGTCACAAGTGAAATGCGTGGCGGGGTAGTTGAAGATGACCGTGCAACGCGTCTTATTGGGGATCTTCGTTCAATACTAGAAGATTCACAATCGTGATAAGCGAGCTGTGGGAGAATGCAACGGTTGCACATGTAGTGCAGGCCGGAATCAAGTAATAATTGTGCCGCTGGTTAACTGCGCGATAACTGCGTTCGTAACCTAGAATCCAACGATGAAATATCGTAGCGAAATTGATGGGCTACGTGCGCTTGCAGTCACCCTAGTAATTTTTGCTCACTTAGGTATCGCTGGCTTTACGGGTGGATACATTGGCGTTGATATCTTCTTTGTAATCTCGGGCTATTTGATTACCAGTATTTTGATTGATGAGTACCAAAATAATTTAGTAGGCGCAAAGACTGGGTGGATATCTTTTCGCAGCTTCTATTTAAGGCGCATCAAGCGCATTGTCCCAATGGCGATCACAGTGATTGTGATCGCGCTTATTTATGCAAATCTTGCTTATAGCCAAGCCCGATTTACCCAAGTAAAAAACGATGCAATCTGGGCCAGTTTATTTTCGGCCAATCTCCATTTCATGCGGGAGTCACTCAATTACTTTGCTCAAGCTCAGGCAGTATCACCTCTTCAGCACTACTGGTCTCTTGCTGTTGAAGAGCAGTTCTATGTGGTTTTCCCAGCCCTCTTCCTGCTTGTTGCGCGTATCAAGATTAAAACTACGTCATGGCTGATTCTGCCGATTATTACAGTCTCATTAATTTCAACGCTTTCACTCGCCCATGCAATTAGTGCATCACAAACGAGTTCTGCGCAATCCTATTTTTCAAGCTTTGATCGCGCATATGAATTAGGCATTGGCGCACTAGTGGCACTCTCACTGTTTAGATTTACCCTAAAGCCCTTTATTGGTCAGCTCATGTCGGCCAGTGGATTGTTGCTCATAATCTGGGCAACGATTTCATTTGATGGTGGCTCACATTTCCCAGGGTGGAATGCACTTGTACCTACGATCGGAACCGCTTTAATTCTTGTGAGCGAAACTAAGTCATCGAAACTCACACTGGTAGGTGCGAACTTAGGCCGCAAATCAATAGCTTATGTGGGAAAAATATCGTATTCAATGTATCTCTGGCATTGGTTAGTCATCATTATTGTGAAAGATCAGCTGACTGTTTCCACGCTCACCAAGAATCTCATAGTTATCGTGAGCACGGTTTTACTCTCAATTCTTAGTTATCGATTTATCGAACACCCAATACGTAGATTGCCTGTGCCGAGTAATTTTCTGACGCCAATCAAGATAAGTAGCAGAACTAAAATTGCTTCTTTGCTGATAACTTCACTTGTAGGTGTGCTTGTTTTAACCGGTGGCAATGGCTGGTTTGATAGTGCCACAGTTAAAAATCCAGTAGCTACTGCAACTAGCACCAGTTCACCATCAGGGGTATCCACACCAGATGCCTCACTGGCACCGGAAGTGATCGCATCCCCAAGCCCAACAGCAGCTATTACTGATGCATCACCAACGGCATCACCGATAGTTGAGGCAAGCCAATCACCACAAAAGGCATTTACCTACAGTGAATTGTTAGCAGCCTTTAAATCCAAGGTGAGTGCTGGAAATAGTTTATTTACAGTGCCGAAGAGTATTTTTCCAACTATCTCACAACTTATTCCACTTCGTGATGCACAGTGGCGTTTGTGCATGGATGTAGCAATTAAAGAAGTTACATGTGAATTTGGAAATAAGAGTGCAACTAAAACTGCAGTGATTCTGGGTGATTCCTATGCGCTTGCAACCTACACAATGATTCTGGGTGCACTTGATCTGACTCAATGGCATGTAATCGCATTGAACATGCGTGAGTGCATGGTGGCCGATGTCATGCCAATTCACTGGGGTGAAGCAGGTGGACTTATTACCTCGTGCCCACAACACCGTGAATGGAGCTTTGATTATTTAAAGGCTAATCCGCCAGATTTAATTTTCATGTCAGAGCAGCCCTACCATCCGATTGCAAATGGTGATAAAGACTCAGGCGATGCCCATGATCAATTATGGGAAGAAGGCTTGCAACGTTCTTTGCAGACGCTGCACAAATTGCCCTCAAAGATTATTTCATTTGGTGTTCCAGATTCTGGATGGGGAACTGATTTAGTTAATTGCACAAATGCCCAAGGTGCAATTAAAAGAAGTTGCTTCGGCACAATCAACGCCTATCGGAACTATGTTCAGATTCAGAAATACTCGACTGAATCGGTCGGCGGCTTGTTTATTGATATGAAAAGTTGGATTTGTGATTTAGGGAGCTGTCCACCAATTATTGATAACACGCCAGTTTTCTATGATGGTGCGCATTTCTCGGAGGCATTCGGCACGAAAATGGCGCCGCTTTTAGCCGCCCTCCTTCGTGAAGCGGGATTAATCAGTTAATTACGCCTTGATTAGTCCTTATCCACTGCCAAAGGTAGAATAACCACGTGCGGCCGGTGACTTGGCCTCAGAAATACCCAAATCGTTGGATAGAGGCAAGGCCTGATAACGGCTGGCTTCCTTAGGAAAGTAGTTTTCGTGGCCAAGACTCA
>CAEZYI010000020.1_pt1 | contig 16696 bp, 16 predicted proteins | sample 7265481 | NCBI WGS metagenome assembly CAEZYI01 (sample SAMEA6813931, study PRJEB35770) | uncultured Actinomycetes bacterium | biome: Freshwater; feature: Freshwater reservoir; material: water | place: Czech Republic | collected 2017-04-14 | depth 30m m | reverse complement strand
ATCTCTTCACGATTCATTCCAAGTGAAAATAAATAATCAATCGCAACAATTGTTGCTGCAGCGTCGGCGCTTCCACCAGCCATTCCACCTGCAACTGGAATTGATTTCTTGATATCAATATGAACATCTACATCTAAGTCGTACTCGCTAGCAATCAGTTCCGTTGCTTTGACTGCCAGATTATTTCTATCTGCCGGAACTCCATGAGTGTGATCACCGCTAATTGAAATCGAGATTCCAGAGTTAGGTTCGCGTAACGAAACCGTTACTTCATCAAAGATTGAAATTGCTTGAAAAACTGTCACTAAATTGTGATAGCCATCGGCTTCTCGTGGACCGACAGAGAGCTGCAAATTAACCTTTGCAGGCACACGCACGGTTACCGTTTGAACTGGCATGAATTGACCCTATTACGTTGCTTAATAATTGTCAGGCGCAACGGATGCAATGGCGCAAAAACTTGAAATCTCTAGCGCTTCACCCCGAAGCGTTGGATCTATTCCGGCTTTAATTAAAATAGCTTCGGCTGCAGCCGAAGAGCCATAGAGCCCAGAAAGTGCTGCCCGTAGCATTTTTCGACGTTGGGCAAAGGCGGCATCGATGATGGTAAAAACCTTTTTACGCAGAATTTCATCCCCTGGAGTTGGTCGGCGAGTGAAGGCGACTAGCTTGGAATCAACATTAGGGGCTGGCCAAAATACTGAACGCGAAACTGCGCCCGCACCCTTTACATCGGCCCACCATGCAGCTTTAACGCTTGGAATTCCATACTCTTTCGTGCTGGGGCTTGCAGCCAGTCGATCTGCAACTTCAGCCTGCACCATGACAATACCTGTACGCAATGTAGGAAATTTTTCTAACAGGTGCAATAAAACGGGAACTGAAACATTGTAAGGAAGATTTGCAACTAGCACCGTAGGATCCATTGGAAGGTTCTGCAGCGTTAACGCATCCTGGTGGATCACAGTTAAGTTTTCAGGAGACCCAAAGTTTTCACTCACCGTGATTGGGAGTTGTCGTGCCAGACGATCATCTATTTCAACTGCAACTACAGATGCAGCGATTTCTAAAAGCGCCAAAGTAAGTGAACCTAAACCTGGACCAATCTCTAAGGCAACATCATCGCTTGTAACGTGGGCGGTTCGAACAATTTTGGTGCAAATATTTGAATCGATAACAAAATTTTGGCCAAGTGACTTTGAGGGTTTTAAATCTAGAGCCGTTGCTAACTCTCTGATTTGTTTCGCACCTAGCAATGTCATGGGGCAAAACTTCCAAATAAACGTTCAGCATTATTACCTAGCGCTTCTGCCAACTCTCCAACATCACTATGTCGCTCAGCGGCCATAGCTCGAACAATTGTTGCGATCTGTGCCGGCGTATTGCCCGCGCCTCTGTGAGGCATGGGAGCTAAAAATGGTGAATCGGTTTCAACCAATAACTGATCGATGGGTACAAGTGCAACGGCATCGCGTAGAGCTGGAGCATTTTTAAAGGTCAATGTGCCGGCAAAGGAGAGAATATAGCCACGTTCAACACAGATTTTAGCCATTTCAACATCGCCAGAAAAGCAGTGAAAGATAGTCTTTTCAGGCGCGCCAACTTCTAGCAGAATTGATAAGACATCATCGTGTGAATCGCGATCGTGAATCACTAAGGCCTTATTAGTTTTTTTAGCTAATTCGATATGCCATTTAAATGACTCTTGTTGCCGAGGACGTAACTCGATGGGAGTACGAAAATAATCTAAACCTGTTTCACCAATTGCGCGCACTCGTGGATGCTGTGCCAGTTCGGCGATTACTGCCCAATCAGCTTCTAGATCTTCAACTACTGGCGCTTCATTCGGGTGGAGAGCAACGGCAGCTAAAACTGATGTGTTCCACTTCTCGGCAGCTGCTACACACCAGCGCGATTGTTCGGCTGAATATCCCACTTGAACGATTCGATCAACGTTGACTGATTTAGCTTCGGCAATAACATCGGCAACTTCTTGAGAATCCGGCGCAGTGTTAGTAATGATTTCCATGTGTGCGTGGGCATCAACACAAGGATGCGGCAAGGCTTCTGGTAGCGGTGCTCGCTGACGATCAACGTCGCGGTTGTGGCGATCCGCCATTCGTCTTATGCGTTTGTTTCTAGACGAGGAAAGAGAACAGGAGTCTTTGTTATATGTGCACCTTGTGACAATTGACCCCATGTTGCAACATTGCTAATTTTTTGGGCGCTTAAATCTCCAAGAGTTGCTTGCACTCCAAGGCTTTCCCACAATATTTCACACGTTGCAGGCATCAAGGGATGAAGCAAGACTGCTAATGCACGAAGTGACTCTGCTGTGTTGTAGAGAATTCCCTCTAGTGCGCTTTGATTTGCTGGATCTTTAGCAAGAATCCATGGCTCTTTTTCAGTGACATAGCCATTTACTTTCTTGCAAAACTCCATAATCGCCAGAATTCCACCTTGGAAATCCAGTGCGCACATGGCGCTATCTGCTTTTTCAACGGCAGTGCGCAACGCTTCTTCAAGTCCGGCATCAGAGCTCACTGCTGGGACTAATCCACCACAGTATTTCTCAACCATCGCAGCAGAGCGAGAGGCTAAGTTGCCAAAATCATTGGCTAGCTCAGATGTATATCTAGCTGACATATCCTCCCAAGAGAATGAGCCATCGGTTCCAAATGGAATGGCGCGCAAGAAGTAATAGCGAAAGGCATCAACGCCAAAGTGATCAGTGATGTCTTTAGGTGCAATACCAGTGAGCTTGCTCTTGCTCATCTTTTCGCCACCAACAAGTAGCCAACCATGAGCAAAAACTTTCTTCGGTACGTCAAGACCTGCGGCCATTAACATCGCTGGCCAAATCACTGCATGAAAACGCAAAATATCTTTGCCAACGAGATGTACATCAGCTGGCCACGTAGAGGCAAACATCTTGCCACCTTCGCTATCTGGTGCATCAGTTAAGCCGACTGCAGTTGCGTAATTTAAAAGCGCATCGAACCAAACATAGACAACTTGATCGGTGTCCCACGGTACTGGGATTCCCCAATCAAAAGTTGAACGTGAAATTGAAAGATCAGAAACTCCACCTTCAAGAAATGAAACAACTTCATTTCGCGCACTTTCGGGCTGACATGCATCGGGATTTGTACGGTAGTGCTCAAGAAGTTGATCAGTGAATGCTGAAAGTTTGAAGAACCAGTTATTTTCATTTACTAACTCAATGGGCTTGCTATGAATCGGACAGCACTTATTTCCATCTATCTCGATTAAATCGCCAGGTAATTTGAACTCTTCGCAACCAACGCAATAGGGGCCTTCGTATTTTCCAGCATAAATATGACCAGAATCTTTTAGCGACTGTAAAAACTTTTGTACGCGTTCAGTATGTCGAGGTTCGGTGGTACGAATAAAATCATCGTTAGCAATATTAAGTGCGGCCCAGTTGGGCTTCCATGCATCCTGTACTAACCGATCGACCCAAGCTTGTGGGGCGGTGTCATTGTCCTGCGCAGTACGCATGACTTTTTGACCATGTTCATCGGTGCCCGTGAGAAACCAGACTGATTCACCTTTTTGACGGTGCCAACGGGTAAGAACGTCGCCCGCTACGGTTGTATAGGCATGGCCAATGTGTGGCGCATCATTGACGTAGTAAATAGGCGTCGTTAAATAGAAAGATTTGCTCACGGGGTCATCTTATTCGCATCGACGACGGCGGCATAAACAAGACGCTTAGCAATACCAAATTCGGCGGCAACTGAAGCGATTGCGCCCTTGCGATCCATTCCAGCTGCCTCAAATTCACGGACCCGCGCAACCATATCCCCGGCGGTCAATACCGCTGAATCTTTATCGGCGCCTGCAAGAACAAGAGTGATTTCACCCAATACTTCATGTGTATCTGCCCAGTGCGAAAGTTCGCTCAAAGTTCCTCTAATCGTTTCCTCATATCGCTTCGTCATCTCGCGACAAATTGCGCCCTTGCGATCTGGACCGAAAACACTTTCGGCATCTTCGAGTGAATCACCGAGTCGATGAGGTGCTTCGAAAAAAACCATAGTGCGTTCTTCGAAACGAAGTTTCTCAAATGTTGCAAGTCGAGCGCCGCCACTGCGTGGAGGAAAACCTTCAAAAGTAAAACGATCTGTTGGGAGTCCTGATAAAGCTACGGCCATCGTTACCGCGCTAGGTCCAGGAATAACTTGTACATCTACTCCCGCTTTAATTGCATCGCGCATTAAGCGAAAACCTGGATCGCTAATTGTTGGCATACCTGCATCAGATACAACAAGAACCGTTGCACCAGCAGATAACTCTTCCAGTAATTCGCGTGTGCGCTCTTCTTCATTGCCTTCAAAGAAGGAGATCACTCTGGCGGTAAATACAATCTCAATATCGGCGCACAATCTGTGGAACCTGCGTGAATCCTCAGCTGCGATAATTGTGGCCGCTTGAATCCCTTGCTTAAGGCGTGCTGAGGCATCACCGGGGTTACCAAGTGGTGTCGCAGCAAGGATCAAAGACATAGGCGCATCCTCTCAGTAAATGTGCGTGAAAAAGCCCATACGATTGGCTTCATGATCGCAGCCGTTGCCCCCATCATCATTGCGCTGCTCTCGTTGTGCCTTCGGCTGGTGAATCTAGCCAGTCCTAAGGGCTACATCTTTGATGAGGTCTATTACGTCGATGGTGCCCGAGATTTTCTCAAATTCGGCGTTGAAGTCACTGGTAGCAAACCAGAATTCATCGTCCATCCCCCAGTTGGAAAATGGCTTATCGCTAGTGGCGTAAAAATATTTGGTGACAATGAGTTTGGGTGGAGAATTGCAGTTGCAGTTTTTGGGACCTTATTGATCTTATTATTTGCACGTTTAGTTCATGTGCTTTTTTATTCACCCCTTCTCACTGCTTTAGGCGCAGCTTTAATGGCCATGGATGGTCTAGTTCTTGTTCATTCTCGAACTGCGCTTCTGGATTTATTCCTAACGTTCTTTGTATTACTTGCAGTCTATTTCTGGCACCGAGAACGCCACTGGTGGGCAGCAATTTCAATCGGTCTAGGAATTGGTACAAAGTGGAGTGCGGTTTATTTCCTAGCAATTCTTGGAGTTGTTTCGTTATACCGAATCTTTACGGCACACACTGGAAAAGCATTAATTAAACCAACGCTTAAGAAAATTCTACAATACGCAATTCTGCCAATTCTTGTATACGCATCAACGTGGGGTGGTTGGTTCTTAAGTAATCGTGGCTGGGATCGCCAATGGTCAAATAATGTTTTTGCATCCTGGTGGCACTATCACGCCGAGATGTTGGGATTTCATACGGGCCTGACACAAAAACATTCATACCAAGCAAACCCATGGTCATGGATGATCATGGGAAGACCTACATCATTTTTCTATGATGCTCCCAAAGGTTGTGGAGTTAAGGATTGCGCCCAAGAAGTTCTTGCCATAGGTACCCCACTTTTGTGGTGGCTTGGAACAGTTGCCGTAGTCGTCACTTTTGGATTTTGGTTTCGAACTTTATTATTGAAGAAATCCGATGCAGCGCTGAATCTGATTGTTATTGGCATTAGCGCCGGCTACCTGCCATGGTTCTTCTTTCAGAAAAGAACGGTATTTACCTTCTATGCCGTTATTTTCGAGCCGTTCCTATTACTGGCTATTGTTTATTGCGCCAAATTGATTCTAGATAGCCAAATCTCTGCCTGGATTTCACAAGTAATTGTGGCAACGCTTTTTGTACTTATTTTCCTGAATTTTATTTATTTTCTACCTTTATTTACTGGCGACGTAATAACTTACAACGCCTGGTCGGCGCGAATGTGGCTTAGTTCGTGGATTTAGTTACTGATTAGCTGCACGTGATTGATTCAATCGATCAACAGCTTCATCGGCTAATTGTTGATCAAAGATTTCATCGCGTGAAGGTGAAACAGCCGCAAGCGCTAAGCGCTCTAGACGTTCTTGCTCATCGCTCCATGCTCCAGGTGTAGTTAAGTCAATAACCCGCTTTGGAACGATTGCTTTTGGTGCGCTTACATAACTTGGCACGGGAACTTCCGTTGGCTGCCATGTATCTCGAACTGCTGCGCTGCCTTTAGGCAAAAGTACTACACCCTTTAGCTCGCGTTCAGAAAGTGGAATCCAATGCTCTTGATTATTTTTAGGCGAAACAACTTCGGCTAAATTCGTTGCAGAGACTCCAGCCGTGCGCCGTTGTAACTGCTGAATACGTCGATGTTGGATGCTGTCAGCGATAGTTTGCCGTCTGACGTTAGCTATATAAATTAAAACACCAGTGGCAGGAACAAGCGTATAAACAATTGGCATTGCATTCATGAGTCCACCTACAAATGTAGTAATGAGTAATGACGCTAGTAAGACAAAAGTTATTCTTCGGCGCAATAAAAGTTGAGCGATTTTTGCCTCTCGATCTAAATCGATTTCTAAAGCTCTAGTCCCAGCATCTGCGTGAAATGATGAATTGGCGACAACCGTCAGTGCAACTTTAAATCGCTCTACCGATTTACCTGAAAATTCATTGCGGTCGTGAATCCAGCGGGGGGCGAAATAAGCCACCCACATGCCGATGATCGCAATATAGATAAGTCCGGAAGCCATGATGCATAAAGATAAACGAGATTTACTAAGTTTTCTGGGATTTAGGCACTACCCAAGCGTGGAGTTTTCCTTCACAAATGTGATGTGATCTCGCCAATCCCCATCGATGTGCAAGTACCTAGGTCGCTCACCTTCATAGATATATCCAGCTTTTTCGGCTACTCGTCGAGAAGCTGCATTTTCTGGTCGCAGATTAATCTCAATACGGTGCAGCTCTAAAACCTCAAAGGCATACGTCGAAAGAAGTTCTACCGCCGCAGTTGTATGGCCCTTGTTTGCATAGTTTTTATCGATCCAATAACCGATATGGCCTGCACGTAATGCTCCATATATGACCCCGCCGAGTGAGATTTGGCCAATCAGATTGCTCTGGTGCCACACTGCAAAGGAGAATGAACGGCCATAACGAGCCTCTGCGTTCAATGTACGAACCATCTCAAAGTAGGACGGCAACACAGGGTGGGTATCAGTGGGTGGAACTGTTGCCTCCCACGGAGACAACCAGTCTCGGTTTTCGGCGCGGACCCCGTTCCACTTATTGCGATCACGAAATCTCAGCGGGCGTAAGTAGATGTCCTCGCCATTGAGTACAACAGGCCAGTGGGTCTCCATAAGGAACTAGATGTAACGTCGTTCGAGAATCACAACTGTGACCTGCTCGCCGGCCTTCACATGTTCATCCTTTTCATTAATCGCGATAAATGCCGTTGCATCTGAGAGCGTTGAAAACTCTTCCTGGTCGGCAAGTGGGACTACAGAAGTGCCATCTTCAGATAATGAGGCACGAATATAAGAACGCAAACCTGGGGCCGATACAACTGCTTTTTCAATTGTTGCTTTTACCGATGGACGATGAATTGTTGCCGCCCCCAACATCGTGCGGATCATTGGCCGTACAAAGAGTTCAAAGGAGATATATGCCGCGATTGGATCACCTGGGAGCGTAACCACTGGTGTTTTATCCGGCCCGATCACGCCATAGTTATGTCGCCCGCTCATTTCAATTGCGACGTCAACGGTCGTGATCTCGCCCATCCTTGCCAGCGTGCGCGTAATCAGGTCGAAGGAATCATCTTGTCGTTCACCGCTGATAATTATCAAATCTGCTCGAACTAATTGATCTTCAATGACACCAAGTAGTTCATCTTCGTCATCTGGAATTGAATGGACGCGATATGCCACTGCGCCAACTTCACGGACTGCAGTTGTAAGTAGCCAAGAATTCGTTTCATACTCTTCGTCGCCTTTGAGCGGCGAGCCGGGTTCGACTAAATCTGGACCGGCCGAAAGTACAACTACCCGGGGATGTGGCCGCGTTGGTAAATGATCGAGGCCGATAGATGCAGCAAGTCCGATTTGTGTAGAACGAATTCGGCTGCCACTGCGCATAACTAACCGCTCGCCAGCGAAAATATCCTCAGACAGGGTTGCACCATGTGCATCCAATAACGGCATTTCAAAAGACTCAAGCGGCTTACAAATAGCGATAAGAGAGGTGAGAAATTCATCTACCCGCGTGTGCTCTGCCATAATCACACCATACTTGTAAGGCGCACAATACTTTGGGATTTAAGCCTATAAAAGACTGGAGGGGACGCATGAATCAGAACACAGTGAAGAAGGAGTTGCGTACGCGATTACGACGCGAGCGGAGCCAAAAATTCATACCCTCTAACTTCAATGTAATTTTAAAATCACCAGAAATTGCAAGTGCCACAACTATTGCTACCTATGTCTCCTATGGGGTCGAGCCAAGTACCGATGAGATCAATAACGCCTTCCTCAAAGCTGGCAAGAAGCTGCTGCTACCGCGAGTAAACGGTGACATTCTTGATTGGGTCTACTGGGATGGCGATATGAAAAAATTGAAAACTACTAAAAATTTAGCAGAGCCTGTAGGTCCAGCTATCGATGACTTTAGTGAGCTTTCAGCAGTGATTGTCCCCGCGCTTCACATCGACAAAGATGGCTATCGATTAGGACAAGGTGGCGGTTATTACGATCGCGCACTTACATACCTTCCTGGATGGAAAATTGGTTTAGTTCATTCTGGAGAGCTCACCGGAATGACACTTCCACGAGAAGTTCACGATATGCCACTAGATGCTGCAGCTACACCGTCGATTGTGGTTCGCTTTAAACGTTAAGCAGTTGGAAGATTACGCGCCATTACTATTCGCTGAATCTGATTAGTTCCTTCATAAATCTGCGTAAGTTTTGCATCACGCATCATTCGCTCTACAGGATAATCGGAAACATAACCGTAGCCACCTAAGACTTGTACAGCATCCTGAGTGACTTTCATTGCAGTATCACTAGCAAAACACTTACTAGCTGCCGAATAAAAGCGTAAATCCTTCTCATTGTTTTCACTCTTTACTGCAGCGGCATATGTTAATACTCGAGCAGCTTCGATATTCATGGCCATATCAGCTAACATGAACTGAACGCCTTGAAAATCAAAAATCTCTTTGCCGAACTGCTTTCTCTCATGCGAATACTTAGCTGCAACATCTAAGGCACCTTGGGCTAAGCCAAGTGCCTGTGCAGCAATTGTTATCCGGGTGTGATCAAGTGTGTTCATGGCCAAAATAAAACCTGCTCCAACATCGCCTATGCGACGATCATCGCCTAAAGCAACATTATCGAAATAAACTTCACGAGTCGGTGATCCTCTGAAACCCATTTTCTTTTCTGGTGCGCCAAATGAGACTCCGGGATCGGATTTTTCGACAATAAAAGCGGTAATTCCCTTAGAACCTAGCGCGGGATCGGTTTGTGCGAGAACAGTATAAAACTCCGAAACTCCTGCATTCGAAATCCATTTCTTACTTCCATTAATAATCCAACCGTCACCATTACGCACGGCTTTGGTGCGTAGGGCTGATGCATCAGAGCCCGCATCCGATTCAGATAATGCGTAAGAAAAACCCTTGCCAGCAACGAGTTGAGTAAGCCATCGAGATTTTTGTTCTTCATTACCGCCCAAAATTAATGGCAGCGAACCAAGCTTATTAACCGCTGGAATTAATGATGAAGCACCACAAACGCGAGCAACTTCTTCAATAATGATTACGGTCGCTAATGCATCGGCGCCATCGCCACCATATTGTGCTGGTACGTGTGATGCAGCAAGACCAGCCTTTGCTAAGGCATCAGCAGCTTCTTGTGGGTAGCGATGTTCTTCATCGACTGCTTGCGCAAAAGGTGCAATCTCTTTTTCAGCTAACGCTCGAACACTTTCGCGCAGGTCTCTATATTCACTAGGTAAAGTAAATAAATTCTCCATTAGGATTCATCCCTATCCGCTTGAGCCAGTCGTTGCAGGTAATTATTGTAATCTTCTAATTCATCTGGTGTGCCCATGGCAGCGGCCCGAGCATTATTTCGATCAATTCGTTTTACTTCACGCGAATCGTCTTTGACCCAACTGATAAATGTGGCAACTAACGCAAGGAGTATTGGAATCTCGCCCATCGCCCAACCAATCGAGCCACCCAGTTTTTGGTCGGCTAAGAAATCCGTTAACCAAGGGGTTTGCATAGAAGCAAAATAACCGCGATCAATGAGCGTCGTTGTGGACATTAATGCAACCGAGAAAAATGCGTGCATGCTCATGGCGGCAAAAACAATAACTATCCTTACTAAATGCGGAATACGGCGAGGATTTGGATCAATTCCAATAATGACGTGAAAGAAAAGTACGCCTGCAAGAATGAAATGAATATTCATAAAAAGGTGGCCGGCATGACTCTGCATTAAGTCGCCAAATAAGTTTGTAAAGTAGAGAGCAAAGAGTGAACCATCAAAAAATGCAAGTGCCACAATCGGATTCGTATAAAAAACCGCAATCTTGGAATGTAATGCAGCCAGCAGTGTGCCGCGAAAGCCTCGTTCATCCTCGTTTCGCCCTTGAGGAAGTGTTCGTAGCGCCAAAGTTATCGGCGCACCTAACACAATTCCAATTGGTGCAATCATTCCTAAAATCATGTGAGCAACCATGTGATACGAAAATGCAAAGTGAGCATAGAGGCCTAGCCCGCCGCTCGTTGCAAAATCTATTGCGGCAATTCCACTTGCGAATGCAGCCGTACGTCCAACTGACCACTTATCGCCACGTCGCGTGAGAACGACTACGCCTTTTATGTACAAGGCAGTTGCAGTTATTAAGAGTCCAATCATCAATGCATCAGGCTCGTAGCTAAAGAAAATACGGCTCCATGTTGGTGCAGGTGGTGTGGCAATTCCACTCACCGCAATCGCCGGATCAAATTTTGGTCGGGTAGGTCTGATTGGCGATTGGTTGGAAGACATCCAAGCTCCCATGGCAACTGCTGTCACCATAATAAATGCTTCAGTTACAACAAGGGAGGAGAAAGCTTTCCAATCGATCGAATCATGCCGCGCTAGATTCTTTCGGTGCATGTATCCAATAACTATTAAAATAACGGTCGCGATGCTCTTGGCAATTACTACGTATGCATATGCCGAACTCCACGCCTCTTTAAAATCTAAGCGTGCCCATGCATTGACTACGCCGCTTCCTACAACGGCAATTACTGACCATAGTGCCAGTTGGCTAAAGCGCGGCACTGCAATGGCCCGATCTTCAGGGTCAAGCAGGGCGAGCGAGATTATTCCGCCTACCCATAGAGCCAATCCCACTACGTGAATTACTAATGAACCAATAGCTAAACCATGCGATCCACTTGACGCTGCGTGGCTTTGAAAAATAGGAGCCACCAGGCCAATGAATGCCAGAAGTAAAAGCGCAACGGTAGGCAAAACTTGTTTAACTCGAAGGGCACAAACCGCTATAACTAGCGCGACTAAAACTTCAAAAAAGAGATACTGGCCAAGCGTTATTTGCGTAATAAATGAGCGCAAGACTGTCGGATCTACAGCGACCGACAATGACTGACCTAAAATATTGGCGAGTGTAAAAACGATTACTCCAAGACTTCCAATAGCCCAGATAAGCGCCGAACCCCACAATAATCGTTTGAGTTTTAGCGCAGAAGTTGAAAGTTTGCCTTCATGATCAAGCAGCAAAAAACCCATTGAAAGTAGGGTTCCAATTGTTGCGAAACTTCCAATAAGTGAGAGGTATTTAAAAATAGTTGAGAAAGCGATCATCGATCCCTAAATAGCTTTCTTGCATAAAGCGAGAGTCCTATAAGCATAAAGAAAGCAATTATGAGAATAAAAATAATAAATACGTTTGTTCCCCAGCTGCTGCTTGCTGGCGTTTGGGCCTGCGTAGGAGTTGGAGTTGGCGTGCTTGGGGAAATCACACTAGGAGCTGAATAATTAAAAGTAAACGAGCCTTCCAATGGAACATCACCCTCTGAGTAGAGCATGTAGGTAACTCGATAAATTCCGGTTTCAGTTAGCGCGCTTAAGCCAACAGAGATACTTGCTGCATCCACCATGATGGTTCCATCATCGACACGGTTACCCGTTGGATCAGTTACGGTCAGTTCATTTGCATCTGGTAAAAGTGCAACTTGTGTTGTCAATGTGACCGAGGTGGGAGCAGTTGTAAGAGTTGAGCCACTGATGGGAGAAGTTGTAATCAAAGAGTTCGCAGATGCAGGTGCCATCCCTAGGAATGAGAAAGCGAGCAAGAAGGCGGTTATAAGCTTTAATTTCACGGCAAAACCTCTCTGTGAACCTTCGATTCGCTCCTATCGTCCCACTTCTTTAGACTTGGTATCTACCCCCGCGAGGGTGTAATTCGCCTCAGATTGGAGCTCAGATGCCTACATATCAATATGCATGTAACTCCTGTGCCCATGAGTTCGAAGCATTTCAATCCTTCTCCGATGACTCCTTGACCCAATGCCCCGAGTGTCAGGGTGAGATTCGAAAGGTGTACACCGCAGTTGGTGTCGTTTTTAAAGGTTCAGGTTTTTATAAAACCGATTCAGCTGTGAAGAAAACAACGACACCTCCAGCACCGCCTGCGGCTCCCGCAGCTAGCGCAGATTAATCCTGGTGATGTGGCGGTTTATCTGACTTAATTTCTTCTTCACGCCGAGCTTGTTCGGCAGCTGCTTCAGGGTCGATCTCATCTGAAGTAACGGAAGGGAAGAGATCGCTCATGTCATCATTCTAACCGCAGAAAAGGAAGTACGTCGTGTTTGAGAGTCTTGGAAAGTTCATTGTTAAGCGCAGTAAATTAGTCCTTCTCGTCTTTGTGATTGCAACAATCGCCGCTGGTGCGATCGGTTCATTATCATTTGGCCGCTTAGATTCAGGTGGATACTCAGACTTGAAGAGCGAATCCGCACAGGCCGCTAAATATGTTGTAGATGTATTTGGTGCAGAAGAACCCGTTGCTGTCTTGGTTGTGGACTCAGCAACTTCTTTAATCGATGATCCATCAGTTGTCGCCACAGCAAGTGAAATTGAAAAGAAGATTCAGAATCACGCTGGAGTCTCAAAAACTTATTCATATTGGTCGACTGGCGGAGCACCAACCATGAAATCTATCGATGGCAAAGCTGGATTCATTTTGGTGTATTCAGATATGGATGCTTTTGATTGGGATGCCCTTGGCTCATTAGGTGCATCTTTACAAAAGGAGTTTGATGGTAAGTACAAGAACGTACATATTTATGCTTCTGGTGCTGGCGTTATTACTTACGCCATCAACCACAAAATTGAAAAAGATTTAGTTGTTGCCGAAGCAATCGCGATTCCACTGACTTTCCTGCTGCTTCTCTTTGTCTTCGGAGCCTTTGTCGCATCTGCAACGCCTTTGTTTGTTGGTGTTACTGCCATTCTTGGATCTTTCTTTATTATTTACTTATTAACCTTGTTCACAAACGTGAGCGTTTTTGCCCTCAATCTCATTACTGGATTAGGACTAGGCCTTGGTATTGATTACGCACTCTTAATGGTGAATCGATTCCGTGAGGAGCTCCATAACGGCCATAGTGTTGAAGAGTCTGTAGTAACAACGGTTGCAACAGCAGGTAAGACCGTTTTCTATTCCGGACTCACTGTTTTTGTAACGATGGCGTCACTGCTCTTCTTCCCACTTGAGTTCTTAAAATCCTTTGGTTATGCAGGTGTAGCTGTCATCTCATTTGCAGTTCTGGGAGCAACAATCGCACTTCCCGCTCTTTTAGCAATTCTTGGTGAAAAAGTGGATAAGGGTGTCGTACGAAAGAGCGCAATTACCCCTAAAGAAGATGGTCGCTGGGCTCGTACTGCACGAAATGTTATGCGACGCCCGATTCCAGTTGTGCTTGCATGTTTAGTTGTCCTGGGAATTTTAGCTGCACCAGTTACAAATATTTCTTTCGCACAAGTTGACTCCAGAGTTCTACCGGCATCCAATCCAGCTGCAATTGCATCTCAAGTAGTCGATACCCGCTTTGATGGATTGATTGGTAGCCCCATTGAGGTCGTAGTACCCGATGGCGTTGGGCAAGAGGCTGATATCAAAGCTTTCCTAGAACGAGTTAAGAAAGTTGATGGAATCGTCCGTGTTGGAGCGATTGAAACTTACAAGCAAGATATTCGTGTGCAAGTAATCTCCTCCGTACCTTCTCGAAGCACTTCTTCACTCAAGGTCATTCACGATATTCGAAATCTCGAGAAACCTGCTGGCACACTTATTGGCGGAGCAGCTGCAGATTTCACTGACTCGCAAGATGGAATCGCTAAGACTTTACCTCTGGCTTTGGGATGGATCGCGCTTACCGTTCTAATTCTGATCTTCGTCTTTACTGGCTCAATTATTTTGCCAATTAAAGCAGTGTTATTAAATGCGCTTTCATTAATAGCCACACTGGGTGCAATTACCTGGATATTTATCGATGGCCATATGAAGTGGCTCGTTGGAGATTTCACAGTAACTGGCACGTTAGATACCGGCTCGGTGATCTTAGTAGCCGTCGTTGTGTTCGGACTATCAATGGACTATGAACTATTTTTACTATCGCGTATCCGTGAAGAGCATTTAAGTGGCAAGAGCAATGTCGAATCTGTCGCAGTTGGTTTACAACGCTCTGCACGCATTATTACTGCAGCTGCACTTTTACTTGCAGTTGTTTTTGCCGCCTTTATGACAAGTGGTGTTACTTCAATCAAGATGTTGGGCTTTGGTGTTTCACTGGCAGTTATTTTGGATGCTACGTTAGTTCGAGCATTATTAGTTCCAGCACTGATGCGATTATTTGGCGAACGTAACTGGTGGGCGCCAAAGTGGATGCAGCGTTTTACTTTAAAACATTAAGTGTCCCCGGCGGGAGTTGAACCTGCGACCTACCGCTTAGGAGGCGGTTGATTGCGTTCATTTTTTACCCTTCATGAACAGAAACTGCGCTGATTAGCGCTTATTTAAGTGTTATTTAGTTATTTTAAGTGTTGAGTTGTGTTTGGGAAAGTTATGGGAAATTCCCTCTTCACACGCTCAAAACTATTTCAATTGTTGTAAAAATACAAGAGTTTTGGGAATTCCCATAGTCAACTCAATTCTCCACAGTTGCCCATCCGCTTTGGGGATTGAAATGCCATCCGGTATTGGCGTCTTGCTGAACTATCCAAAAATGAGTGACTGCTTCGGGGAAACGTGGATTTCTTTCCGGCAAATGACTGAAGGATTCTCCCTTGAATGCTTCAAGAATTGATGGATGCGTATGTTCATTAATCCATATCCAGTAATGCTTATTCGGGGCAGAGTTTTCGCCTAGTTTTTGTTGATCTCTCAGGTTTGCTTTTACAATCAACTCGATCACTTCTAGCGCACCATTTGTACCACCATACGAATATGACATGGACGGCATAAGCCAAACCAATCGTTCGCTTTGGTCTAGGTCTAGATAGATATCTCTACTCACAACTCTTGCGCTTATTACTTTGAATTCTTTTAAAGCGTTAAGGGATTTTTCCAAAGTTGGAACATTTCTCATCCACCATTCATTAAAAGTCCAATCAAAAGTAAAAATGTGATGGTGTTCGAGTTCCCGAATATGCATAAGAAGATGATCTTTAACGTGCTTCTGAGTCGGATATCCATCAAAAGCAATCATCCAATTTTGGTTCAAATAGGGGGTAGTGAAGAATAAATCATTTTGATTTTCTTCTAATGACGCTTCAAAGTAATCCCGCATCCAATATGAAGTAACTTCGAGTACGGAGGCGCCATCGTCAGTGGTAAATATGTAATCAGCTTCACCATTAAAGTCATTTAATTCAAGTGAAGTTCTATATATCTTCTCGACAATAATTCTTGCCGCGAGCTCACTCGGTCTTTCAAGCGGTACTTTGCGAGACACTATTAAGTACCAACCAAATTATTACTCATAGGCGATCAACGCCTGGATGTGCTTTTTTAAACGATTTCTTGCCCAAACTACCGAAATCGATAATTACTGACGGGCCGTCAATACTTATGACAGTCCCTAAGCCGTACTTGGCGTTGTGAACCCGGTTGCCAACTGCCAATGGTTCTGTCAATTTAATTCTGCTGCTGCTATCAGGATTTAGTCTATTTGTGGGGGATTGTCCATCGCCCTTTGGTTGCGAATTCGACTTGGGCTTTGTTAAATCAACAGTTGGTTTTGGCTCTTCCATGAAACTGATGAATCTACTCCGAGCTTGAGTTTTTACGGTGCCAAAAACTGTTAGGTAACTAGCTCCCCATGAAATCATCAAATATTTTCTGGCTCGTGTGATAGCGACATAAGCAAGCCGTCTTTCCTCATCTATCTCGGAGGGAGATTTTGCAAAAGAAATAGGAATTAATCCATCAACGAATTTGGGAAGAAAAACAGCATCCCACTCCATTCCTTTAGCTTTGTGAATCGAGGTTACCGTTACAGCGTTGCTATCGTGATCGTCTTTGGCTTCGTCGCGCATTTTTGCAAAGCACTTCGCAAGGCTCAGCGGAGTTTCTATTTCTTCAGGAGTTAAAGACTCAGCGAGTGCAATTAGTGCATCAGCGTTATCTAATCTTTGTTGCTTTTGAGAATCGAATTTCTCCCCCTCTTCAAATTCAAGAGTCCAGCCCTGATCGTGGAGAATCTCGTAAAGTGCCGTAAGACCATTCT
>CAEZYI010000018.1_pt1 | contig 17358 bp, 16 predicted proteins | sample 7265481 | NCBI WGS metagenome assembly CAEZYI01 (sample SAMEA6813931, study PRJEB35770) | uncultured Actinomycetes bacterium | biome: Freshwater; feature: Freshwater reservoir; material: water | place: Czech Republic | collected 2017-04-14 | depth 30m m | reverse complement strand
CTTTAAACCGGTCTCTACATAAGCATCCACCATTCCAGTTGCAACTAGGCATAAATCTGTAGCTGCTGCGCCCATTCGACGAATATCTCTAATGCGTGGAATGAGGTGGTCGAGGATATCTAGTTGGTTGACTCGATCTTTTACATCGTAAGCAAAGCCAGTTGAGAGCAGCGCTCGGTTTAATTCAACGGGATTGTTGCATTCAATTCTTGCGCCATTTAGAAATGCTCCGCCGCCACGAGTTGCATGCCATGTTGATCCAATTGTTGGGGCGTGAACGACTCCGACAATCGTGCCTGATGAATCCTTGGCGGCGATACTGATATTCCACCCCGGAAGACCATAAAAGTAATTAACGGTTCCATCGACTGGATCAATCACCCAGGTGATACCGCTGGTTCCGCTATGAGCTGCGCCTTCTTCGCCAATTATTCCATCATTTGGGCGGGCATTGAGAATTGCATCAACAATCAATTTTTCGCTGGCTATATCCATCTGCGTTGCAATATCAATCGCAGTTGATTTAACAGTTAAGTCCCATGAAGCAGGACGATCAAGTAAAAGTTCACCCGCTGTGCGTGCAATCGATAATGCAAGTTCTTCAAGTTCGCGGTGCTGGCTCATCGAACCAGTCTAACGCTGCAATAGACTTGGCACTATGTTCACGGCATACACCACACTTTTTCGTATCCCTGGGGCTATGAAGTTTTCGATTGCAGGAATCTTTGGCCGAATGCCGGTTTCAATGGACTCGCTGGCCCTTATTTTTATCGTGGTAGCCGTTAGCGATTCTTATGCATTGGCTGGGGCTCTTAGTGCGACAGCATCGGTCGTAGTGTCCATAGCAATGCCTTGCTGGGCGAGAATATCTGACCGCATTGGCCAGCGGGCCTTATTAATGCGGATAGTTCCCTTAAAACTTTTTGGCTTGACGCTATTTCTTATTCTGGTGCTCAACCATGCACCACAGTGGACATGGTTTATCTCAATTATTTTTGCTGAAGCATCATCAGTGAATTTAGGTGGATTAGTTCGCAGGCGATGGTTACATATTTTAAACCCAGATAAAAATACAACTGCAGAAGATGAAAGTGATCGTCACCTAGTAAATACCGCTTACTCACTAGAAGCCCTCAATGATGAGTTTGTTTTTATTGCCGGACCGATTATTGCTACTGCGTGTGCAACCTCGATTGCTCCTGCTGCTGGCCTAATTGCAGGAATGTTATTTCTCATCGTAGGTGTTCCGGTTTTTGCCATGCAATCCTCCACCGAGCCACCAGCATCTCCTAAGCGCACGATTGATCCCCATCCTCCAGTAATAAAGCGCAAGACTCTCCAAGCAATTGTGCTTCCGACTTTATTCATAGGTGGTTTCTTCGGCGCAGTTGCAATTGTGACGGTTAGCTTTACCGATGAATTAGGACACAAGAGTCAGTCAGGCCTTCTCTTAGCTCTATGGGCTTCGGGAAGTGCGATTGCCGCGGTACTTAATGGACTTATTAAGTGGAAGATATCCCACGCAGCTCGATTCCTTTTCTTCCTATTTTCATTAACGCTTCTCTCGATTCCACTTCTATTTGTCCACTCAATTTTCTGGTTAGCAATTGCGCTATTTGTGAATGGTTTTTCCATTGCCCCACTGATTGTTAACGCATATGGGGTCGCAGAAACTGCAGTTCCAGCGGCGCAAATTACTGAAGCGCTCAGTTGGGTCGTTGCCGGCATGCCTTTAGGTGGGGCAATTTCTAGCGCATTAGCAGGTTGGGTTATTGATAACTACGGAGCGCAAACTGCGTATTGGCTTCCAGTGGGATTTATGTCTGCGGCACTTGTAGCCACGCTGCCCTATTTCACCACATATAAGCGGCTCATCGGTTATTCTTCCCAACATGACTGAACTGCGATTCATCGGCAAGAGCGATGAGGGTACCCATATCAGCCTTCATGACAACGATGGAAACGAATTCACTGTAAAAATTAGTGATGCGTTGAAGAGTTCAATCAATCAGCCGCGTTTAATCTCAGTTCCAGAGCAAGAAAGTGAAACTATCTCGGTTAAGGAGATTCAGCGTCGCTTGCGTGCAGGTGAATTAGCTGATGAATTGTCGCGAGAAAATAATATTTCGATTGAAAAAATCCAACGCTTCTCTGGGCCAATTTTGCAAGAGCGTGTGTACATCATCGATCAAGCACAACAAATTGCAATCCGTAAAGAAGGCGGACGTGATCCAGTCTCTCTATTAGGTGTCGTGCTTTCACGTCTTTCACCGCGCAATGTTGATTTAGCAGATCTTTCGTGGGACACATGGCGATTAGAAGATGGCACATGGACAGTGGAGCTCCATTATCCAAACGCCAACGGTCATGGAGTTGCACAGTGGAACTTTGATCCAACGCGCAGAACTGTTGTATCACTGGATGAAAACGCGCGATGGATGATGGGTGATGAACCTGCACCTCGTCCTATCGTTGCCCCCGGTCTTATTTATTCAGAATCACCGCATCCAACTGTGCGACACGAAGAGAATTCAGAACCAGAAGTTCCACGTTTGGCCGTTATTCGCGAAGCTCCAGATAATGATGCAGCTCGTGATGGAGTTGTGGCACGTGCGAAGGTTCCAAGTTGGGATGAGATTATGTTTGGAATTAAACCAACCGACGATAAGTAGTTAGTTCAAAGTAATCGTAAGTAGGCCAACGTTAGTTTCAATCTCACTCTGAGCCCCGTGATGGCCAACCATCGCGCCCTCTTTGTCAACTCGCTCTGGATCAATCAAAATAACATCACCGTTTGCTATTGCAATAACTTCACCCATGCGATCAAGTGCATCAGCACTGACGTCGTGGCCAAAAAGCTCGGTTTCTATAGCTTGCTCACGAGTAATTACTCGGGCGCGCTGGCCTAAATACTCTTGCCACACACTGGCAACTTCTTTTCGTGCAGATGGACTGTCAGAGTTCAAGTAAAGGTGTCGCGCTCTTGGCTCACCGGCTATTACCGAAACATCTTTGTGCAAGGGATTATCTAGACCAATAACAATTTTCTCGCCAACATTTATCATTCCGTGATCTGACGTTAACCATATTCTTGTTCCCATGGGCATCTCTTTCATCAAACTTGCCAGCATTTGATCAATCATCGAAAGCGCTGCTAACCATTTTGGACTACCAACTCCATCGCTATGGCCAGCAACATCTAAATCATTCATGTAGAGATAAACAAAGGATGGAGTTTTTTGCAGTGCGGCTTTTGTTTCAGCGATTAAATCTGGAACAACATTGGCTCCGCGATAGTCCGCTCCCCTAAATACTGCGCGGGTAAATCCAGTATTTTCATATCGCTTCGCCGCAACATGTGAAACACGAATACCTTCAGCACTTGCTCTTTCAAAAAGTGTTGGTACGGGTTGCCAAACATTTGGATCAACACGCTCATCCCATTTCAATGCATTAAGAATTCGCCCACCGCTGCGTGGAACTTGAACCGTATATCCCAACATGCCATGTGCACCGGGAAACGTTCCTGTTGTTAACGTCGCAAGGCTGGTTGCAGTAGTTGAAGGAAATGCCGTCTGCACAATTCCATGTCGTGTAAGCCTGGAAATTGTTGGCATGGCTTCGGCAAATTGCTCAAGTGTGTCAGCACCAAAACCATCGATGAGAAAAAGAACTTCCCGCCCCATCGGGCTGGGGCCACATTCCAGCACGTCAGTAACGCTGGTTAGCCCCAAGGATGAAAAGATCGATGGCGTTATCTGCGATAAATGCACGTCCGTATCTTCTCATTACATCCGCTAAGGTTGTACATATGAAGAGCGCAATTAAATATTCGGCCGAAGTTTCGGCTGCAATCGCTGCTTCAATGCCGATAGTTGCACTGGAATCAACGATTATCAGTCACGGCTTGCCACGTCCTTCAAACTTAGCTGTAGCCATTGAGTGCGAGCGAATTATTAGAGATCGTGGGTCGATACCTGCAACTATTGCACTCTTAGATGGCGTCATTCATATTGGCCTAGAGGCTCATGAACTTGAAGCTATCGCTAACCGCGATGATATTTCTAAGGCCTCGATTCGAGATTTAGCAATCATCGTTGCTCAGGGAAAGAGCGCAGCAACTACCGTTGCAGCTACTGCCCATATTGCGGCAATGTCTGGCATCAGAGTTTTTGCAACAGGCGGCTTGGGTGGTGTTCATCGCGGTGCCAATGAGTCATTTGATGAATCTGCCGATCTAACCGCACTTTCTCAAGTAGATATGACAGTAATTTGCGCGGGAGTAAAATCAATTTTGGATGTTCACGCAACACTTGAGCGTCTTGAAACGTTAGCTATTGGTCTAGTTGGATATAAAACCAACCGTTTTCCCGGTTTCTACTTAACTGATTCAGGTTATGCCCTTGAGCATCGAGTAGATAGTGCTGACGAGATTGCCGAAATTGTTCAAGCCCGAACTGCAATTGGAACGCAATTCAGATCTCTTATTGTTGCCAATCCAGTTGAAAAAGAGATGGATAAAGTTCGCCACGATGAATTTCTTGCGACCGGTTTAGCAAATGCAGCACTTAATGGGATAGATGGCAAGGCTGTTACTCCCTTCCTACTCGAACATTTCCATACTGCATCAGAGGGTGAATCACTCGATATCAATACTGAAATCATTAAATCTAACTGTGCTTTAGCTGCAGATATTGCGGTGGCATTGCAGTGAAAAAAATATTATGTATTGGCGACTTAGCCCTTGATGTTATTGCCCAGTTAAAAGAGAGTATTAATTACGGCAATGACACGGCCAGTCGCATCTCAACTCACCCGGGTGGACAAGCCGCAAATGTTTCTACATGGATCACGCGTACAAACACACGTGCCCAATTAGTTGCACGTGTTGGAAACGATCCTGTTGGTTTTGCCCTTATCTCTGACTTAGATAAATACGGTGTTGAACACTTAAATTTAATGCGTTCAGGCCGACCAACTGGCGTTGTTGTTATCTTGGTTGATGCCAATGGAGAGCGCACCATGTTTCCCGATAACGGCGCAAATGCTGATCTTGAAGTTGGCGATCTTCCACCGCTAGATGATTTCGATGGTGCTTATCTCAGCGGTTATGCACTCTTGGATTTTCGCAGTCGTGATGCTGTATTGGCCATGGTCAAAAAGATTAAGGCCGCTGGAGTTCCTATTTATTTTGACCCCACTACTACAGGTGCGATGAAGATTGTCTCTTTGCAAGAAGTTCTCTCATGGGTCTCATTAATGGATGGCATCCTTCTCAACGCTGAAGAAGCTCTCTACCTCGGTGACTCAACAGATATTGAAGAGGCTAAGGAGAATTTGAAGAAGTGCACTCCCCTGGTTGTTATCAAACTCGGTTCTCGAGGAGCAATGGCAGTCCACAATAATCAAACCGCTCGAGTTGCTGCAGTGACCACCAATGTTGTCGATACGACAGGTGCTGGAGATTCATTTGCCGCTGGATTTATTCCCAAGTGGTTAGAAACACGTGAGTTAGAAGCAGCTCTCACCGCAGGAACTACTCTGGCGGCAAAGTGTGTAGCAACAGTTGGGGCGCGTCCTCCCTTAAATTAACCCTTGGAGTTGGCACAATCTCCCCCATGGCAAAGACAACTAGTGCGAGCAAGTCCAAGAAACCTGTCGGCCCAAAGCCTGGAGAGTTCCCAGGCAAGATCGTTGATATCGATGTTTCTAAGGAAGTATCTGAATCCTTTCTTGAGTACGCATACTCAGTAATTTATTCGCGCGCACTTCCCGATGCTCGAGATGGTTTAAAGCCAGTGCACCGTCGAATTTTGCATCAGATGGCCGACATGGGTCTGCGTCCAGAACGCGGACACGTAAAGAGTGCGCGCGTTGTTGGTGAAGTAATGGGTAAGTTGCACCCGCACGGTGATGGCGCAATTTATGACGCACTTGTTCGCATGGCGCAATCATTTTCAATGCGCTTACCTTTAATTGATGGTCACGGAAACTTTGGTTCACTTGATGCAGGTCCTGCAGCGATGCGTTATACCGAAGCTCGCCTTGCAAGTGCAGCTATGGCAATGGTCGCCGAAGCCGATGAAGATACGGTTGATTTTGGAGCTAACTATGACGGCCAACTATCTGAGCCGTTAGTTCTACCTGCGGCATATCCGAACTTATTGGTGAACGGCGGTTCGGGAATCGCAGTAGGCATGGCTACAAATATGGCTCCGCATAACTTAGGTGAAGTTATCGCTGCCACTAAATTTCTTATTGATAATCCAACTGCAACTGTTAAGCAGTTGATGAAATATATTCCGGGTCCAGATTTTCCTACTGGTGGTGAGCTCGTTGGCCTAGACGGTGTTCGTGAGGCGTATGCAACAGGTAAGGGATCTTTTAAGGTTCGAGCAAGTGTCGAGATTGAAAAAGTATCATCGCGTAAAATGGGCATTGTTATTAAGGAACTGCCATTTACCATCGGGCCCGAAAAGGTTGTGGAACGTATCGCGGCCCTAGTTAAATCAAAGAAAATTCAAGGAATCAGCGACATTATCGATTTAACCGATGGTCAGACCGGTACTAATGTTGTTATTGAAATTAAAAATGGCTTTGAGCCAGAGTCTGTTCTTGAACAGCTCTATGCACTTACTCCCATGGAAGATGCTTTCTCAATTAATGCTGTCGCACTTGTTAAGGGTCGCCCGCAGACTTTGGGTTTAAAAGAACTTCTAAAAGTCTTTATTGAGCACCGCATCGAAGTTGTTCGCCGTCGCAGTGAGTTCCGCAAAGCTAAGGCTGAAGGACGTTTGACCTTGGTCGATGGACTTCTCAAGGCGATTATTGATATCGATAAGGTAATCAAGATCATCCGTGCCAGCGATGATGCAGCTGCAGCTAAAGATAAGTTGATTAAGGACTTTAAGCTCAATGATGAGCAGGCCACATATATCTTGGATATGCCCCTGCGTCGTCTAACAAAGATGAGCAAATTAGAACTTGAAACCGAACAAAAGCAACTCAAAAGCATCATTGCAGAGTTAACCAAGCTACTCAAGAGCGAAGATGCCATCAAGACGCAAGTTTCTGATGAATTAACCGCTGTTGCTAAGTCATTTGCTAGCCCTCGTAAGACCAGAATTGGCGCTGCATAAACTCGGCTAGAATACGGTGTGATTTCAACCCAAGCCCTAGAACTTCGTGCAGGTGCACGCCTCTTAATTAAAGGCGTGACTGTGCGTATTAATAGTGGCGATCGCATTGGTTTTGTGGGTCGAAACGGTGCAGGTAAATCAACTCTTGCCAAAGTTTTAGCTGGTGAAACCATGCCGGCAGGCGGCGCAGTAAATCGCACGGGCAAGATCGGTTATTTGCCGCAAGATCCACGTACGGGTGATGAGCCAGGCACAGTTATTGAGCGAATTCTTTCGGCTAGAAACTTAGATCAAATCGCACACCGTATGCGCCAAGTTGAAGAAGAGATGGCGACGGCTCAAGATGAGGCTTTAGAAAAAGCGATGGATAGATACACTCGCGTTGAGCATGAATTCAGTGCAGCAGGCGGATATGCGGCAACAGCTGAGGCCGAAGCGATTGCAACGTCATTAGGTGTTACTGAAGCCGTCTTTGGCCATGAACTTTCAACACTTTCTGGTGGTCAACGTCGGCGTATCGAACTTGCACGTATTCTTTTTAGTGGCGCAGAAACTTTGTTACTTGATGAGCCAACTAACCACTTAGATGCAGATTCCATTATTTGGTTACGTGAATTCCTATCTAAGTACTCTGGCGGCTTAGTGATCATCTCTCACGATGTTCAATTAATCGAGACCGTTGTAAATAAAGTCTTCTACTTAGATGCTAATCGCAACGTTATCGATGTTTATAACTTAGGTTGGAAGGCCTACCTTCTTCAGCGCGAGCAAGATGAGCACCGCCGCAAGAAAGAGCGCGCTAACGCCGAAAAACGTGCAGAGATTTTGCAGAAGCAGGGCGAAAAGATGCGTGCCAAAGCCAGCAAGGCAACTGCTGCACAAGGCATGTTACGTCGTGCTGAAAAACTACGCAGCGGCCTTGAAGATGTTCGCGTGAGTGACAAAGTTGCAAAGCTGCGCTTTCCTACTCCTGCCCCATGTGGAAAGACACCGCTATCTGGAGAAGAGCTTTCAAAGTCTTACGGTTCACTTGAAATCTTTACCGATGTTTCCTGCGTGATTGATAAGGGATCTCGCGTTGTAATCCTTGGACTTAACGGTGCAGGTAAAACAACGTTGCTTCGCATTTTGGCCGGCGAGTTAGAGTCTGACACCGGAACCGTTGAACACGGTCATGGTTTAAAGATTGGTTATTACGCCCAGGAGCATGAATCTCTTGATTTTGAGCGCACCGTATTAGAGAACATGATGTCTGCAACCCCTGATCTGCGTGAGCCGGAAGCGCGAAATACTTTGGGCTCCTTCCTCTTTGTTGGTGATGATGTACATAAGCCCGTTAAAGTTTTATCTGGTGGAGAACGTACGCGTTTAGCGCTGGCCGTATTGGTTGTATCGGCGGCAAATGTTTTGCTCCTTGATGAACCAACAAATAACTTAGACCCGGCATCTCGAGCTGAAATCCTTGGCGCGTTAGGTGAATATCAAGGTGCAGTAATCATGGTTAGCCACGATGAAGGAGCTGTGCAATCCTTGAAGCCAGAGCGCGTCATTTTATTGCCAGATGGCGATGAAGATTTATGGAAAGATGATTACTTCGACTTAGTATCTATCGACTAAGCGTCGATATGGTCGCGGTCGATCTCAGCGTTGGCAATGAACTCTTTTCGTGGGGCGACATCACTGCCCATCAATAGTTCAAACATAGCTTCAGCTGCCGTGGCATCAGAGACCGTGATGCGGCGCAAAGTACGGGCATCAGGATCCATGGTCGTCTCGCGCAGTTGATCTGCATCCATTTCGCCAAGACCTTTATAGCGCTGAATCGGCTCTTTCCACTTCTTGCCGTTCTTCTTTAACTCTGCAGTAATTTTCTTCATCTCATCATCGCTATAGGTGTAAATGTATTCACCCTTCTTGCCTCCCCCGCCCATAACTTCAATACGGTGAAGCGGCGGAATAGCTGCAAAAACACGGCCTGAATCGATCAGTGGGCGCATATAGCGATACATCAAAGTAAGTAGCAAGCAGCGAATGTGTGCACCGTCGACATCGGCATCTGACATCAAGATAATTCGGCCATAACGGGCTTCATCTAATTCAAATGATTTACCGGAGCCGGCGCCGATTACCTGAATAATCGATCCGCACTCTTTATCTTCTAGCATCTGTGACAGTGATGCCTTTTGAACATTAAGAATCTTTCCGCGAATCGGCAGAATCGCTTGGAACTCACTATTGCGTGCCGCCTTTGTTGTTCCAAGTGCTGAATCACCTTCAACGATAAATAACTCAGTGCGCGTTACATCCTCTGAGCGACAATCTGAGAGCTTCGTAGGAAGGGATGAAGACTCGAGTGCGTTCTTGCGTCGCTGCAAGTCCTTGTGTGCGCGCGCACTAATGCGTGTTCGCGATGCAGCTGCAATCTTTTCAAGGACTAAGCGACCATTGGCTTTATCAATTCGCTTGGTTGTATTGAAATACTCTTTCATCTTTTCAGCCACGACAGCTGAAACTATTCGTGTGGCCGCAGCAGTTCCTAGAACTTCCTTCGTCTGTCCCTCAAACTGTGGCTCTGACATTCTCACAGTAACAACTGCAGTCAAGCCTTCCAAAATGTCATCTTTAATTACATCGGCCTCTTTGTTAGCAAGAGTCTTAGTTGATCGAAGCGCTTCGTTTATCACCTTTACCAGAGAGCGTTCGAATCCCAGAACGTGTGTACCACCCTTAGGTGTTGCGATGATATTGACGAATGAACGCTGCGTAGTCTCAAAGCCATTACCCCACTTCATCGCGATATCTACTTCCATATCGCGCTCGACCTCAGTCGAGACCATATGCCCCTTATCGTCTAAGACTGGAACAGTCTCTTGATAATGGCCAGTGCCGTAAATACGAATGACGTCACCAACAGGTTCATCTGGTTGTAAGAAATTACAGTATTCAGTGATTCCACTCTTATGAAAGAAAGTCTCGCTAGTTTTAGTCTTAGTGCGGTTATCGTTAACGATTAACGTTAAGCCTGGTACTAAATAGGAAGTTTGGCGGGCACGGTCGTAAACTTCAGATAATTCAAGCTCTGCCTCTTTTAAGAAAATCTGCTTATCTGCCCACCACTTGATGCGCGTGCCCGTTACTTTGCTAGAGATCTTTCCGATGACGCGCAAACCCGACTTTGGTTCAAAGGGAGCTTTAGGTCCATCACCATCAAAGATTCCAGCAGTTCCACGCTGAAAAGACATCCAATAAATTTTTCCGTCGCGATCGACTTCAGCATCAAGACGTGATGCAAGTGCGTTTACTACCGATGCACCAACTCCGTGCAGACCACCCGATGCTGCATATGATCCGCCGCCGAATTTTCCACCAGCATGGAGCTTAGTTAAAACAACTTCAACACCGGTCAAACCAGTTTTTGGCTCTTTATCAACTGGAATTCCGCGACCATCATCATGGACTTCAACGGAACCATCGGCTTCAAGATTGATTTCAATTTTCTTGCAATAGCCAGCTAAGGATTCATCGACAGAGTTATCGATAATCTCCCACAAGCAATGCATGAGGCCACGAGAATCAGTGGAGCCGATATACATACCTGGGCGTTTGCGAACTGCATCAAGGCCTTCAAGAACTGCTAAATCTTTTGCGGTATAGCTATCTTGCACATTTGTCGCAATATCTTTATCGGCCACGGGGCGAAAGGTTATCGGCGACTGCCCCATATCACCCGTAAGCGCGCCGATTACGTCTCAAATAATGATAATCCCAGAAAGATTAGGCGATTCTCAGCAAAATAAATCAATTTTAACGAGCGGGGAATATCTAGACATGGTTTGATGTTCCATAGGAAGAAGTAATACCGAGATCGGAGAGAGATATGTCAGATCAGTTGCTGCTTGAATCAGTACCTCTTAACGCCCTTGACCGCTGCGATCGATGCGGAGCCCAGGCATATGTGCGGGCAGTACTTCTCAATGGCGGAGAGCTTATGTTCTGTGCCCATCACGGCAAGGAATACGCTGAAAAACTAAAGAGCGTTGCCGCAAAGATTCAGGATGAAACCGACAAGCTAGTAGAAACTCCTGCTATCTAAGTATTTGGTTGGGTAATCGCCTTATGGCTGCCATCACAATACGGCTTGTCTTTACTGAGTGAACAGCCGCAAAACTTCACGTTTTCACGGGTTTCAATCACATTTCCCTGCGCATCGACAAAATCAACTGCACCAAGAATCTTAATTGATCCACTTACTGGATTAATGTAAATAGTTGGATTAGCCATTTTTAATCCAAGTAATCGCGCAACACCTGGCTACGTGATGGGTGACGAAGTTTAGACATTGTCTTAGATTCAATCTGGCGGATACGTTCGCGTGTAACGCCGTATACCTTTCCGATTTCATCCAAAGTCTTTGGCTGTCCATCAGTTAAACCAAATCGCATTGCAACAACGCCAGCTTCACGCTCTGACAAAGTATCAAGAACTGAGTGCAACTGTTCTTGCAACAATGTAAATGACACAGCATCGGCAGGAACAACGGCCTCGGAGTCTTCAATGAGATCACCGAACTCGCTATCGCCTTCTTCACCCAACGGTGTATGAAGTGAAATAGGTTCGCGGCCATACTTTTGAACTTCAACAACCTTTTCAGGGGTCATGTCAAGTTCTTTAGCTAACTCTTCTGGGGTCGGTTCGCGACCAAGATCTTGAAGCATCTGGCGCTGTACACGGGCTAACTTATTAATAACTTCAACCATGTGGACTGGAATACGGATTGTGCGCGCCTGGTCTGCCATTGCACGGGTAATAGCTTGGCGAATCCACCACGTTGCATATGTTGAGAACTTATAGCCCTTTGTGTAGTCGAACTTTTCAACTGCACGGATTAAGCCAAGGTTTCCCTCTTGAATTAAATCCAAGAACAACATGCCACGACCGGTGTAACGCTTAGCAAGAGATACAACTAAGCGAAGGTTGGCCTCAAGTAAGTGATTCTTTGCGCGCTTGCCATCTTCAACTAACCACTCAAGTTCGCGCTTTAATTTCTTTTCAATCTTCTTATCATTTTTTAACTTAGCACCGGCAAAAAGACCCACTTCTACGCGTGTAGCGAGCTCTACTTCAAGCTCAGCATTCAAAAGTGCAACACGGCCGATCTGCTTTAAATAATCCTTTACTGGGTCGGCAGTTGCACCGGCAGTCATAACAGTTTGCGCCGGAGCATCATCTTCTTCCGATGCCTTTAACGTAAATGCATCGGCTTCATTTCCAGATGCTTCTTCAGCTAAGTTAACAACGCGTGGCTGATTTCCCTTTTCATCGGCCTCTGAATCAACTAACTCAACAGCCTCTGCGATAAGTGTCTCAACGTCTTCGAGTTCAACTTCTTCGAGTTCAACTTCTTCACCATCAATCTTTACGACTTCAACTTTGCCGGCCTTTTCTTGTGGCTTAGCAACAGGAGCTGCAACTGGTGCTGCAACTAGCTTAGGTGCGATAAGTGCCAATTCAGTTTTCTTAAGAACTCGAGTTGGGGCACCTAAACCACTCTTGCGAAGCTTTTCAGCGACGATTGGAATTTCAATTGCTAACGCACGGGCTTCATCTACTAAATCTTTATCTGCCTTCTTAGGAATTCGATTGATCGATGTGACTCCACGAGATTCAAGTACGGCCAAGATTTCATTGTTGCGAGCTATCGCATTCTTAGCATCGACAATGGCCTGAACATCTTTAGCTGTAAGCTCTTTCTTTATTTCAATCTTCGCTGGTGCGGCCTTCTTAACGGGCGCAGCTTTCTTAATAACAGCTTTCTTTGCTGGTGCCGCCTTTTTTACTGCGGCTTTCTTTACCGGCGCTGCTTTTTTAACTGCGGCTTTCTTTACCGGCGCTGCTTTTTTCGCTGGTGCAGCTTTCTTAGCTGCAGCTTTCTGTACAGGTGCCGCCTTTTTTGCTGCGGTAACTTTCTTCACCTTGTTTTTGAGCGCACTAAATACAGCCACAGGTATCCTTTGGTTTTATCAGCGATGCGCGCTGATGCGATGGCTATATTATAATTTATCCACAGGCCAAAATGCACATCGAAAACCGCCTTTTTGACCCCTAACTCAGGGCGAGCGCCGATCTGATCACATTTCCGACCGATTCCACCTCAACAAGGAAGCCATCGTGGCCAAAAGGCGATGAAATCGTTACTCGCTCAGCTGCATGGGGGGCAAATTCAGCGATTTCAGCCTGCAGGCGAGCTGGGAAGAGGCGATCGGTATCGATGGATACAACGACTACAGGGATGCTGATGCTAGCCAGAGCGGCTACAACTCCCCCACGATCGCGGCCAATGTCATGAGAAATCATCGCTTCGGTCAGTGCGATATAGGTATTGGCATCAAATCGATGTGTCAGCTTCTCTGCTTGGTGATCTAGATACGACTCAACTGCATACCGGCCCGTGTCATCACCTTGTAGTTCACGACCAAAGCGAATATCCATCTCAGCCTCAGTTCGATATGTCAGATGCGCAATACGTCTGGCAATACCCATTCCGCCAATCGGTCCCAGCTCTTGCTCGTAATAATCACCATGGTTGAAATGTGGATCGGTCTTTATCGCACGCAGTTCAATGGACCAAGTTCCTATTTGATCGCCAGTTGCAACGGCTGAAGAACCAATGGTGCAGATTGCACCGATTCGATGCGGCAGTTGAACTGCCCACTCCAACGAACGCATTCCGCCAAGTGATGGGCCAACGGCAAGGCGATACTTCTCAATTCCTAAAGCATCACTAAATGCAACTTCTGCGGCAACCATGTCGCGAATCGTTAACGATGGAAAACGCGAGCCGTAACGTTTGCCATCTGGCGCAAGAGAGGATGGACCGGTTGATCCTTGACACCCACCAATAACATTAGGACATAGAACAAAATATTTATCAGTATCAAAAGGTAAACCTGGCCCAACCATGGAAGGCCACCAACCGGGTACATCAGACCACCCGGTCATTGCATGATTAACTAAAATCGCATTATCTTTTTTCTCATTCAACGTTCCCCAACTTTGATATGCGATGGTTATATCGTTAAGAGTTTCACCGCTCTCTAAGAGCAAGTCGCCAATCTTTATGAAAAGGCGATCACCCGGTGGGTGGCTCTCAAGCCATGCTCCGGTAACTAATCCGCCTTTAGAAGTCATTGGTTCGTTGTAAGACCCATTCTGCGATGACTGACCTACGCCTGTGGGTCGAGTCATCCACGCTTATCGATGGCGTTGTTGCTATCGATCTGGTCTTCACCCGGAGCACCCCACCGTGGTGGAGGGTTGCCGTCTAGTAAGCCGGGGCTAAACACTAGAACTCGTGACCTGGATGGACTCTAACAGATATGGGCTTTAGCCAAAAATTCCAGCGGTGACTTTAGGGTGTAGCTCCACTCGCATCGCGGCAAAAGCGCCAGCCGGCCAGCCTGAACCAAAAACTCTGCGCAACAGGATTGTTAGCGAATATGCAGGTTGATCCACTGTTGCTCGATCTAATGCACGATAGGCAAGGGCTGTATCACCTCGTTCATAGGCAAGTGTTGCAAATAGACATGCAACGGGTGCCACAAAGCCAACAGGAGCGTTTTGTAATAAGTACAACCACATTCCCCAATACGTTTCAAAACTATCGCGATTGTGTGAACCTAATGCAAAGTCACGAACTTGAATATCACTTAAACGACCAATGACGTGGGCAATGTGTTCGGGCTGACTATCGCTTGCAAATTTTTCAAACTCTGCTGAAAGATCTATTACTGCTGTTGCTCCATCTTGTTGAAGGGCTGTAATCACTGGTGAATCTTCTGCAACATAAAATGTTTTCACAAGAGCCATGAACTCTGCATCCAGTGAAAGTGCGTGCGCTTCGATAGATAGTTCTTCATAGTGAGCCTTCATAGTTTTCTCATTTCGTGAATCGAGTTCGTGCAGATACAACGGTGACGGTTGCCACCGAGGTCTTAACGACTTGCCCACTGATAGGTCGTAATGCACCGTTGTGAGTGAAGCTGCCGTTCCAAGTCGTAACTAAAATGACGGCATAAACACCAGGCTGCCTGTAGGTGTGTTTAATTGTTGCGTTGGGATAGGGGGCACCAGGGTGACTCGTTGAATACACAACGCCATCGCCAAATGACCAAATAAATCCTGGCCGAAGTGCTACATCGACAATCTCGCCGATGATATTGACACGACTTTGAAACATCTGTGGAACATCACACCAAAAAATTACTGGAACGTGCGTGAGCGGTTCGAGTTCTGGCGAATAAGCAACACCGGCCGTTGGAATTAGCTTAATTAAGCGATCACTCAAACTAGCCGTTTTGACCACAGTCTTCTTCTTCACAACTCGGGGTTTGTATGTGCGTTTGACTACCGGGGCTGGCTTGGGTTTTGGTGGAAACCACAATGTCGGTGTGGGTTTTGGCACGGCGCGCTTCTTAACAACTGTGGTGCTTGCGCCCTTATGAGCTTCGATGATTATTTGATTGTCTTGGGTGTAAACATCTACGCAGGCAGCTTCGTTGCAGTCAGCAAAAGCGTTGACCGGTCCAAGCACACTGAGCGTCATAACAACTAGCAATAGCCTCTTCATGTCGGGCACATTAAGCGTGGGCGATGACCGTTTGCCGACTCATTGCGCTAACTGTGGATAGTTATGACACCCTAAGAACATGGTTGCGCGCGATGGTGATGGATGGGTCCAATGCGAGTGCGGAAATAAGCATTGGGGTCTCCATGGAGCCGCTGGAATCTTGATTCTGCGCGGGCATGAAATCTTGTTACAACATCGCGCCCCTTGGGTGCATAACGGTGATACTTGGGGAATTCCCGGAGGCGCCCGCGATAGTCATGAAAGCGTTGAACAAGGCGCACTGCGTGAAGCCGTCGAAGAAACCGGTATTGATCCAACGCTTGTAACCGCCCTTGAAACTTTTACCGACGAGCATGGAAACTGGCGATATGACACAGTCATTGCCCGCGCTTCAGAGACATTAGTTGCACATGAATTAAACGATGAATCACATGAGGTGCGATGGGTTGCTATTGAACATGTCGAGAGCCTTACCTTGCATCCAAGCTTTGCACAGTCTTGGCCGCAATTAAAGGAAATCCTTAATAACCTTATCGGCCCACGATAAATCATTTTCATTCGCATGGGCTACAACTACGACTGTGCTTCCTTCATCTGCTAATTTCTTGAGCAAGGCAATGATTCGACGGCGACTATCAATATCTTGCGCAGCTAATGGTTCATCAAGTAAGAGAACTGGTGCCTTTTGGGCGATAGCTTGTGCGATTGCTACACGCTGTGATTCTCCCCCAGATAATGTCGTAACCTGACGGTTGGCAATATCGGATAAATGCAGCTGCTCCATGATCTCATCGGCAGCTCCGCCCATCTCAATAACTTCTCGAACAGTAAAGCCCAAGGTATAAACCTGATTCTGGATGGCCATCGCGCGCAATGTTGCTAAGTGTGCAGCCGAAGTCAATGGTGGATGCGCATCATCGATGGTAATTGTTCCTTTAGTGGGCACAATGTCGCCAGCAATAGCGGCTAACAGTGTGGATTTTCCGCTGCCATTGGGGCCAACAATCACCGTGATTGAACCGGCTGGAATCTGCTCAGAATAATCATAAATAATCTCACGGTTATCGCGGACAATAGTGATCTCATTGATTGTAATCATGGAGTTTTCCAAATCGTATTTCGCATCGAAACTAGCGCAATTAATATCGGTGCACCGATCAAAGAAGTTACTAAACCTATAGGCAGTTCGTTAGGTGCAGCAATGGTGCGTGCTGCTGTGTCGGCGGCAACTAAAAGGGTTGCCCCAATAAGTGCGCTTTGTATGATCAGAAAACGATGCGCAGGTCCATAAATAAAACGCGCAATATGCGGTGCAGCCAAACCTAAGAATGCAATTGTTCCGACCGTACTAACTGCTCCCCCTGCCAGAATTGAGAGTGCAACTAAGGCCAGCATTCGAGCTTTGCGAGTATCAACTCCTAAGTGAAATGCGGTTGCATCACCAAGTGATAATAAATCTAATGTTGGTGCAACTTTCCATGCCAGACCAGCACCAATAAGAAGAACACTGCCGAGGGCTGCAACATTATTATTTGTAATAAGTGAGAGTGAGCCAAAGTTCCAAAAGGAGATTGATCTTGCATCTGCGCGGGT
>CAEZYI010000017.1_pt1 | contig 18250 bp, 16 predicted proteins | sample 7265481 | NCBI WGS metagenome assembly CAEZYI01 (sample SAMEA6813931, study PRJEB35770) | uncultured Actinomycetes bacterium | biome: Freshwater; feature: Freshwater reservoir; material: water | place: Czech Republic | collected 2017-04-14 | depth 30m m | reverse complement strand
TAATCGTGAAAGTTCAGCCATGTGGCCACCATACAACCGCGCCATAGGTTGTTCAAGTAAGACGACTCCACAAGCGCTGTGCGGGCGTGTTTGGGGTGGCTTAAAAGCTGCGCAGACGCAACGATACGTCTATGACGCCCAATGACGAGCTTTTAACGGTCTCGGCCGTTGCTCGCAGACTTGGGATAGCGCCCTCCACCCTTCGTACGTGGGATCGACGCTATGGCTTAGGACCTTCACAGCACGAAGTTGGTAATCATCGAAAATACTCTCCTTTAGATCTCGCCAAGTTAATGGTGATGCGCCGACTTATCATAAGTGGGGTCTCAGCCTTTGATGCTGCTCAGACCGCTAAGAGTTTTGAAGGTTTAGTTGAGACTGTGGTGAGTACACATGAAATTTACGATGCAGTGGAGTTGGTTTCTATACTGCATAGGTCTGCTAAGAAATTAGACATGGTTTTTCTCGAGAGTGAACTGCGCCGATACCTAAGTAAAAATGGTGTTATTTCAACATGGTCGCACGTGATTGCACCACTGCTCTTTCTGGTTGGTAAGGATTGGGAAGATACCGGTAAAGGCGTTGATGTCGAACATCTATTGACTGAGACGCTCATACGCATTTTGCGCGAACCGCTCAACACAAAGATGAAGCCAGTAAATGCAAGTCCCGTCTTATTAGCTTCAATTGGTGAGGAGCTGCACTGTCTTGCTTTGCATGCATTAGCGGCGGCTTTAGCAGAGCGAAGAATTGAAAGCCATTTCCTAGGCGCTCGAACTCCCTTTGATGCAATCTCTGCGATGGTAAAGCGCACCGCGCCACCAGCTGTCTTTCTTTGGGCACAGTTACCGAAGAATGCCGATCCTGACTTCTTCCGAGAACTACCTGCAGTTCGGCCATCGCCACGCATCGTGATTGGTGGACCTGGGTGGAACCGTGAAGAGTGCGCTGGCGTAGCAGTTGTAGAGGATTTATCGCAGGCCTGCCTTGAAATTGAGCGTGCAGTAGGGCTGTAAAAGCCCCGATAGACTGCCCATCTTACGAAAGGGGGCCACGGTGAGCGATAGCGACAAGATAGCAATGCTCGGGCTTACCTATGACGATGTCCTACTGTTGCCCGATGCTTCCGAAGTTGTTCCCTCTGAAGTAGATACATCTGCACAACTCACTCGAAACATAACACTGGCAATTCCACTTGTTTCATCGGCCATGGATACCGTCACCGAATCGGCCATGGCAATTGCTATGGCTAAAGCTGGCGGAATTGGCATTATTCACCGCAACCTTCCAATCGCCGATCAAGTTACCCACGTAAAGCTAGTTAAGAATGTTGGTCTAGCAGGGGCGGCCGTTGGTGTTGGCGATGATGGTTTTGCGCGTGCGCAAGCACTCATTGAAGCCGGAGTGGACGTTGTTGTTGTCGATACGGCCCATGGTCACCATCGTGCAGTACTAGATGCTATCGAGCGAATTAAAAAGTTTTCTCCAACCACCGAAATTATTGGTGGCAATGTTGCAACACGTGCAGGTGCGCAAGCCTTAATCAACGCTGGTGCCGATGCGGTCAAAGTTGGTGTTGGTCCAGGTTCAATTTGTACCACTCGAATCGTTGCCGGTGTAGGTGTTCCACAAATTACTGCAATCATGGAAGCGGCGAAAGCATGTAATAAAGCCGGCATTCCATTAATTGCCGATGGTGGACTTCAATACTCAGGAGACATAGTTAAAGCAATAGTCGCTGGGGCAAACTCAGTAATGCTGGGATCTTTACTTGCAGGGTGCCAAGAGTCGCCAGGTGAGCTTGTAGAAATTAAGGGCGTTAAATTTAAGGCCTATCGCGGCATGGGTTCATTGGGTGCGATGCAATCTCGCGGTGAACAAAAATCATATTCCAAAGATCGCTATATGCAGGACGATGTTTTATCTGAGGACAAACTTGTTCCCGAAGGTATCGAAGGTAAGGTTATTTTCCGTGGAAGCGTTGAGGATGTTGTACATCAATTAGTTGGTGGCCTACGTTCTGGAATGGGATATGCGGGTGCACCTGATATTCAAACCCTTCGTCGTGAAGGTCGCTTGATTCAAATTACTGCTGCCGGCTTGCAGGAAAGTCACCCACATGACGTCGCCCATGTTGCCGATGCACCTAACTACCAACAGAGGGGCCGCACATGAGCGAGATTGAGATTGCACCTGGAAAACGTGCCAGAACTGCTTATTCCTTTGATGATATTGCAATTGTGCCAAGCCGCCGTACTCGCGATCCTGAGGAGGTTTCAACCTCATGGCAGATCGATGCCTACAAGTTTGATTTACCCATGTTGGCCGCGCCTATGGACTCAGTTGTTTCGCCACAGACTGCCATTGAAATTGGTCGCTTAGGTGGCGTTGGCGTATTAAATCTTGAAGGTTTGTGGACTCGATATGAAGATCCACGTATTCCATTAGGTGAAATCGCATCGATGCCCGATAAGCATGCAACTAAACGAATGCAAGAGATTTATAACGCACCCATCAGACCCGAGCTTATTAAAGAGCGCATCCAACAAATTCGTGAAGCTGGCGTAACTGTTGCAGCTTCGCTATCACCTGCACGCACCGCGCAGTTGCATAAAGCCGTTATCGATGCTGGCGTGGATATTTTTGTTATTCGCGGAACAACAGTGAGTGCCGAACACGTTGCCGCAGAGACTGAGGCCTTGAACTTAAAGAAGTTTATTTACGAACTTGACGTTCCAGTTATTGTTGGTGGAGTAGCAACTGCAACTGCTGCGCTTCACTTAATGCGCGCAGGTGCAGCAGGAGTCTTAGTCGGTTTCGGTGGCGGCGCAACACATACAACGCGCAAAGTCTTAGGTATTGAAGTTCCTATGGCATCGGCTGTTGCCGAAGTTGCATCGGCCCGTCGCGAATACTTAGATGAATCCGGTGGACGTTATGTTCACGTTATTGCCGACGGTGCAGTTGGCCGAAGCGGCGATATCGCAAAGGCAATTGCGTGTGGCGCTGATGCGGTCATGATGGGTTCACCTCTTGCAAAAGCAGTTGAGGCACCAGGACTTGGTTGGCACTGGGGTTCTGAAGCTCATCACCAAGTTTTGCCACGTGGAGAGCGCGTAGCTGTCGGCACCGTTGGAAGTTTAGAAGAGATTTTGCTTGGTCCATCACATACATCGGATGGCTCCATGAATCTCTTTGGTGCCCTGCGTCGCGCAATGGCTACCTGCGGATATTCAGATGTGAAAGAGTTCCAGCGCGTAGAGGTTCTTATTCACCGTGCCTAATTCTCACGGCGTACTTGTAGTCGATTTTGGTGCACAGTATGCCCAGTTAATTGCACGTCGGGTTCGTGAGGCACATGTCTACTCTGAAATTGTTCCATCAACCATTACGGCAGCAGAGATCAAGGCTAAAAACCCTGCAGCAATTATCCTCTCTGGCGGGCCATCGAGCGTGTATGCCGACAACGCTCCAACCTTAGATCGCTCAATACTAGATTTAGGTATTCCGACTTTTGGAATCTGTTATGGATTCCAAGTAATGGCTGCAGCCCTAGGTGGTGTTGTAAGCCAAACAGGTAAGTCTGAGTTTGGGCGAACTGAGATTAAGATAAATGCGGCATCAAAGATTTTCACATCACTGCCTACTCAACAAAGCGTATGGATGTCTCATGGCGATGCCGTTACTACTGCGCCATCTGGTTTTACCATTGGTGCAACTACTGTAGATACGCCAATCGCCGCCTTTGAAAATGAAACTGGGTTATTAGCTGGTGTGCAGTTCCACCCTGAAGTCTTGCACTCCGAGCATGGTCAAGCGATTCTGCAACACTGGTTAGTCAATATAGCTCAGTGTGATGCAACATGGACTACGGCCAATATTGCTGAGACCGAAATTGCAAAAGCTAAAACGATCATTGGCGATAAGCGAGTGATATGTGGCCTATCTGGTGGAGTTGATTCAGCGGTTGCGGCAGCGATCATTCAACGCGCAGTAGGTACTCAATTAACATGTGTTTTTGTAGATCATGGGCTCTTACGAAAAGGCGAGGCTGAACAAGTAGAGCGTGACTTTGTTGCATCAACTGGCGTTAACTTAGTTGTCATCGATGCTAAAGAGGTTTTTCTTACATCTCTTAAAGGCGTAACTGATCCTGAAGAAAAGCGAAAGATTATTGGTCGTGAATTTATCCGAGCCTTTGAAAAAGCAGCACGCGATATCGCATCCGGTGGCGAAGTTGAATTCTTAGTGCAAGGAACGCTTTATCCCGACGTAGTTGAATCTGGCGGGGGAACAGGTACTGCCAATATTAAATCTCATCACAACGTAGGTGGCCTGCCCGATGATTTAAAGTTCTCATTGATTGAACCACTACGCACCTTGTTTAAAGATGAGGTTCGCTTAGTTGGTCTTGAGCTCGGACTTCCTGAAGAGATTATTTGGCGCCAGCCTTTTCCAGGTCCAGGCCTTGGAATCCGAATCGTGGGCGAAGTTACTCAAGCACGTTTAGATTTACTGCGTGAAGCCGATGCCATCGCACGCTTTGAACTAAAAGCCGCCGGTCTAGACCGAGATATCTGGCAGTGCCCAGTTGTACTGCTGGCCGAGGTGCGATCAGTGGGTGTGCAGGGCGATGGCCGTACGTACGGACACCCAATTGTTTTGCGCCCGGTATCTAGCGAAGATGCCATGACTGCGGATTGGTCGAGAGTTCCCTATGAAGTTCTTGAGAAGATTTCGACGCGTATTACCAACGAGGTGCGCGAAGTCAACCGAGTCGTGTTAGATGTAACTAGCAAACCGCCAGGCACGATCGAATGGGAATAGAACAATGCTGAAGAAGATAACTGCCCCAACTCTTGTGAGTTTAGTTTTAGTCGCAACCCTTATGTCGCCTTTAGCACATTCTGCGCAACGACCAACTACTGTGCCGGGTTGTGCTGCGGTAACCGCTAAGAGTCATACGCCAATCAAAGTCACCGAACCTATGGCCGTTAATAAAAACCTGCCTAAGACAATGACTATCGTCACTAACTGTGGCTCAATCGTGATTTCACTGCTTACAAAGCAAGCACCAATGACAGTTACAAAAATTACTGCTTTAGCTAAGGCAAAGTATTTTAATGCTTCTTTATGTCACCGCCTCACAACAGATGGTCTATATGTTTTGCAGTGTGGAGATCCAACGGCCGCTGGTTCAGGTTCGCCAATCGGCTGGAAGGGCTATAAAGACGAGAATCTTCCCGCTAATAAAGCAGCTAACTATCCGGCCGGAACTGTAGCTATGGCTAACTCAGGTCCTGGAACAAATGGAAGTCAGTTCTTCTTGGTTTACAAGGACACACAACTCCCGCCCAATTACACCATTTGGGGAAAGATTACTTCAGGAATTGATTTCTTAGTCAAGCTTTCTGAAGTCGGTTCCTATACAGTTAATCAGAGTGATGGCAAGGCGTACTACGCATCAGATGGATATCCAATTCAAAACGTTGAGATTAAATCAGTAACACTTCGTTAATTAATTTGTATTAACGATTTTAAAAGCCTCAGCGATTCGACCCTCTGCAAAGCCTGCGGCTGCTGCATTTCGTTGACCCCACTCGCGTACCATATTTTCTAACTCAGGATTATGAGAAGTCTGTGACGCATGTGCGTGAAGGGCTTTCATCTTTAATTCAAAAGTATCAGTGATGTCTACAAAGTGATCTGGGTGTGCAAATGAGCTCACCCACACTTCTTTTACACGCCAGGGTGCCAAGCCCTCAACATCTAATAAATCAGTGAAAGCAAAGGGATTGCGCGCATCGGGGTAAACCGCTTGTATCGATGCTTCACCAGCGGCTAAATGATCTGGATGACTTGCGCCAATTCGATCCCAGTTACGTTCTGGGCTTTGACATACCAAGCGATCTGGCTTTGAAATACGCATCTGTCGCACTAAATCTTTACGCAACGCAAGAGTGGGCTCTAAATGCCCATCTACATAGTTGAGGAAAGTTATATCGGTAACACCTATTGCTGCGCCCGCGGCACGTTGTTCGCGTTGGCGAATTGCAGGCATCTCCTCTTTTGTAAATCCTGACTCTTCGCCACCTTGATCGCCATTTGTACAAAAAACATATGCGACCTCAATGCCCTTTTTAACCCATTGGGCAATGGTTCCCGACGCTCCAAAATCAGAGTCATCTGGGTGGGCACTTATGACCAAAACTCGTTTGATCTCACTATCGGCGATCGGTTCCATCACCTTAGCCTAATAGACTTAAGGCCATGATGAGTAATGAAACTTTGCTTACGGGACTAAATCCTGCGCAGAGCATCGCAGTTACTCATGCAGGTGGACCGTTATTAGTAGTTGCAGGTGCAGGTTCGGGCAAGACCCGAGTGTTAACACGGCGAATTGCATATTTAATGTCACACAGAAACGTAGCTCCTTATCAAATTCTGGCAATTACATTTACAAATAAAGCAGCCGGAGAAATGAAGGAGCGAGTTGGAGAATTAGTTGGTCCCGTTGCTCAATCAATGTGGGTATCCACGTTCCACTCGGCATGTCTACGTATCTTGCGCCAAGAAGCTATGCGTATGGGTTATAGCAACTCATTCTCTATCTATGACTCGGCTGATTCTTTGCGCCTCATTACTATCGTTGCTAAAGAGCTCAACTTAGATTCAAAGCGTTATCCAGCACGCCAATTTCAGGCCATGATTTCAAATGCCAAAAACGAACTCTTAGGGCCTCTAGATTATTTAAATACTTCGAGCAATCAATTTGAACAAGTCGTAGCCGATGTTTATGGTGTCTATCAATCACGGTTGAAACGTGCCAATGCGATGGATTTTGATGATCTCATTTCTAAGACTGTCGAAGTTTTGCAGAGATATCCAGAGGCAAAGGCTCGCTTTAGATCTCGCTTTCGCCATGTTTTAGTCGATGAATATCAAGATACAAATCATGCTCAGTACATACTTGTAAAAGAGTTAGTGGGTAGCGACAGTGAAGGCTTGCCGCCGGCAGAGCTATGCGTGGTTGGCGATGCTGATCAATCAATTTATGGCTTTCGGGGTGCCACAATTCGCAATATCATGCAGTTTGAACTGGATTACCCCAATGCAACTACGGTGCTTTTGGAGCAGAACTACCGTTCAACTCAGAACATTCTTAACGCAGCTAATGCAGTGATTACAAAGAATGAGAGTCGCAAAGAGAAAAACCTCTGGACTGATTCGGGTTCTGGGGCACTCCTCACTGGTTACGTCGCAGAGAGCGAGCACGATGAAGCTAACTTTGTTGCTGACGAGATTCGACAACTTCAAAAAGATTCACATTCAAATCCTGGCGATACGGCTATTTTCTATCGGACAAATGCGCAATCTCGTGTCTTTGAAGAAGTCTTCATGCGAAATGCGCTGCCTTATAAAGTCGTTGGTGGACTGCGATTCTATGAGCGCCGTGAAGTCAAGGATTTACTAGCTTACTTACGCGTGCTTACAAATCTAGAAGATGAAATCTCGCTGCGACGAATCATCAACGTTCCAAAGCGGGGTATTGGTGACACAACACTTGATTATGTAGATGAATTTGCACGTCTGCGTGGAGTTTCTTTTTGGCAGGGCCTACTTCAGGCTTCACAGATTGAAGCCTTATCGTCTCGAGCCGCACAAGCAATAAATGATTTCACCTCAATGATAAGTGCACTCAATGTCTTAGTTGAAGCTAAAACTCGGCCATCAGTTATTGTCGAAGCCGCACTGGAGCAGTCGGGGTTACTAAATGAGTTAGTAGATAGCACTGATCCACAAGATGAGGTTCGAGTTGAAAACCTTAAAGAACTTGTTGCCGTTTCAATCGAGTATGAAGAACGAGAGTTTGATGAACTCGTCGAAGATGAAGAGATTTCACTCTCAGGCTTTCTAGAGAAAGTTTCACTCGTTGCAGATGCTGATGAAATTCCAGAAGGTGAAGATCATGGTGGTGTCGTCACAATGATGACTCTTCATACCGCGAAGGGTCTTGAGTTCCCGACAGTATTTTTAACGGGCATGGAAGATGGAATTTTCCCGCATTCTCGAACTCTCGGCGAAAAAGATGAGATTGAAGAAGAGCGCAGACTTGCATATGTTGGTTTAACTCGCGCACGTAAACGCTTATATCTATCACGCGCGGAATATCGTTCGACGTGGGGTGCACCAAATTACAATCCACCATCACGCTTCCTAGATGAGATTCCAGAAGATGTCATTGAGTGGCGCAATCACACCTCGGCCTCGCTCTCACCGTCCTCTATAAAACGTTCTCGTGTTGCTACAGCGCCACCCCCAAGGGCTACCGGTAAGAAGATTTCTTCAATTGAACTCAGTATTGGAGAGCGTGTGTCACATGACACATTTGGTTTAGGCACGGTTGTTTCGGTGGCCGGCGAAGGCGATAAGGCAGAGGCGACAATAAAATTTGGGCAGTATGGCGAGAAGCGATTGCTGCTGCGTTATGCCCCCGTTGAGAAGCTCTAGGATTAGCCCCTCAACACGATACGGAGCACCAGTGGATCTCTTTGAATATCAAGCCCGTGACTTATTCGACAAGCATGGCGTTCCAGTTCTAGCCGCTGCAATTGCAACAACGGCCGATGAGGCCGAAGCTGCAGCCAGAGAAATCGGTGGCAAGGTCGTCGTGAAGGCGCAAGTAAAAGTTGGTGGACGTGGAAAGGCGGGCGGCGTAAAGCTGGCCGAGAATCCTACTGATGCCCGCGAAAAAGCCTCGGCAATTCTGGGAATGGATATTAAAGGCCACGAAGTTCGCACTGTGATGATTGCAGCTGCTGCACCCATTGAAGCTGAGTACTACTTAGCGATTTTGCTTGATAGATCTAATAGAACATTTTTAGTAATGGCTTCGGTTTCGGGTGGAATGGATATTGAAGAAGTTGCACATACTGCACCTGAAAAACTAGCAAAGATTCCGGTCTCTGCAGTTGATGGAATTAGTTTGGCAAAAGCAAAAGAAATCGTGGCTGCGGCTAATTTTCCATTAGATGTTGCCGATCAAGTTGCTGATGTCCTTTTGAAACTCTGGGAAGTTTTCCAATCTGAAGATGCCACATTAGTTGAAGTCAATCCATTGGTTAAGACTAAAGATGGAAAAGTAATTGCTCTCGATGGGAAAATTACTCTTGATGACAATGCAGAGTTTCGCCAACCTGATCATGAAGCCTTGGTGGATCATGCGGCAACAAATGCATTAGAAGCTGCGGCCAAAGCTAAGAACTTAAACTATGTAAAGTTGGATGGCCAAGTTGGAATCATTGGCAATGGCGCAGGTCTTGTGATGAGCACCCTTGATGTAGTTGCCTATGCGGGCACAAAGCATGGTGGAGTTCGCCCAGCTAACTTTTTAGATATTGGTGGCGGAGCATCAGCACAAATTATGGCCGATGGCCTATCAATTATTCTTGGCGATAAGGATGTAAAGAGCGTGTTCGTTAATGTCTTTGGTGGAATTACAGCATGCGATGCCGTTGCAGATGGAATCGTTCAAGCTCTAGAGCTATTAGGTGATAAGGCAACTAAGCCGATTGTTGTTCGCTTAGATGGCAACAATGTCGTTGAAGGACGGGCTATTTTGGCTAAGGCGGCACACCCGCTCATCGAACAAGCCGACACGATGGATGGAGCAGCTAACAGAGCTGCAGAATTGGCGGCAAAGTAATGTCTATCTTCCTTAATGAAAACTCTAAGGTCATCGTTCAAGGCATGACCGGCTCTGAAGGCACTAAACACACTCGCCGCATGCTGGCATCAGGAACAAAAATCGTTGGGGGAGTAACTCCTGGCAAGGGCGGACAAATCCTTGATATTGATGGTCACCAGCTTCCCGTCTTTAACACTGTTGCCGAAGCAATGTCAGCAACGGGTGCCGACGCATCTGTTGTTTTCGTTCCACCTAAGTTTGCAAAAGCTGCAGTTATCGATGCGATTGATGCTGCAATGCCATTAGTCGTAGTTATCACCGAAGGAATTCCAGTTCATGACTCAGCAAGTTTCTATGCATATTCAGTAAGCAAAGGAACAACGCGCATCATTGGGCCAAACTGCCCAGGGTTAATTAGCCCAGGAAAATCAAATATTGGAATCATTCCGGCCGACATCACAGGTGCCGGGCCAATTGGTTTAGTATCAAAATCAGGAACACTTACTTACCAGATGATGTATGAACTACGCGATATTGGTTTTAGCACAGCTGTTGGTATTGGTGGCGATCCTGTTATTGGAACAACGCACATTGATTGCTTGAGAGCTTTTCAAGATGATCCTGAAACAACTGCAATTGTAATGATTGGTGAAATTGGTGGCGATGCAGAAGAGCGCGCAGCTGCTTTCATCGCCGACTACGTGACTAAGCCAGTGGTTGGTTACGTAGCAGGATTTACCGCACCCGAAGGTAAGACAATGGGCCACGCAGGGGCAATTGTTTCGGGCTCTTCAGGTACTGCACAAGGAAAGAAAGATGCACTTGAAGCAGCTGGAGTAAAAGTTGGCCAAACCCCAAGTGAAACCGCGCAACTTCTGCGCGATATTTTAGGTCGTTAAACGAAATGTTCGGGCGCGTACTTGGGGTCACACTGACCCAAGCGATGCGCAGTATTGCTCTACTGCTTTTACCCACGTCATTCATTGCACTTCTTGCATGGGCAACCGCAGGCAGTGCCACGGGAAATACCGGAGATCCACTTCGGGCAGCGTTATGGATTTGGCTATCGGCGCATCAACTGCCATTTTCGCTCGCACTTCCGCCAATCAATGCTGAGGGTTATCTATCTTACTTACCACTGGGTGCTTTAGTTTTTCCAGTACTAGCTATACGTAATGGAATTGCACGAACCATTGATCGTCTTGATAATGATTCATCACTTATTCCACTAGCTCGGACAATGTTTGCCGTTATTTATAGCGCAATTGGTGGGATTTTTGCATTCTTATCATCCACTAATTCAGTAAAGCCCGTTTGGTACTTTGTCCCACTCTATTTTTTACCAATAACTCTTGTTAGTGCCGCTACCGTAGGGCGTCGCCTCATTTTTGGTCAAGCACTTCTCTATAGTTCTAGAATTATTGCATTTTTACTTGGAATCTCATCACTAATCTTGGGACTCACCATCTTTACCCACATAAGTACAGTAAAAAATTTAACGACAGTTCTTGAGCCAGGCTTTCTGGGAGGTTTACTTTTACTCTTGCTCAATATTTTGTATCTGCCTAACGCTCTGGTAGCAACACTAGGATATTTTTCAGGATCAGGTTTTGCCGTTGGTTCGGGTTCAATTATTTCACCATGGAGTTTTGATCTCTCTTCAATTCCAGCATTTCCACTCCTAGGCGCACTCCCATCGGGTAAGTTCCAGTTTGCACTTTTCGGAGTCGTCATCGTCATTCTCTCTGGAGCAATGCTGGCAATTTGGACTGTAGCCCTTAATACAAGAGTTCTCTTTCAGAGCTTGTTTGCCTCGATCATCATCATCGCCCTTATTGGATATGCAGGAAGTGGAGCGTTAATAACACAGGCAATGTCTGCTGTTGGCGTCTCACCCTGGAAATTTACCCTCAGCGTTGGCCTAGAGTTAATAATTGGCGCCATGCTTGCTCTATACATTCCACGTTTAGGTAAGCGTTAATGGCCTATCGCCTAGTCGTTTTGGCATCGGGTTCAGGCACGCTTGCACAAGCAATCCTTGATGCACGAGTCGATTTAGAGTGTGAAATCCTGGCAGTTATTAGTGATAACCCTGAAGCACCCGTCTTAGTTAAAGCGCAGGCAGAGGGTATTGCAACCGATGTCATAGCCGTTGGGGCTTCACGCCACGAATGGAATCTTCAGATGATTGAGCGAGTGGGTGCAGAGAAACCAGATCTAGTCGTCAGCGCTGGCTTCATGCGCATCCTGCCCCCAGATTTCGTCAATAGATTTCCAACGATAAATATCCATCCCGCGCTATTGCCGAACTTTCCAGGCCCTCATGCTGTGAGAGATGCACTTGCCGCTGGTATTGCAGTAACTGGCACAACAGTTCACTGGGTAGATGATGGTGTCGATACTGGGCCGATCATTACTCAAATGGAAGTTCCCGTACTTGCCGGTGATGACGAGCCAATACTTCATGAGAGAATTAAGAAAGTTGAACGAGGTCTCATTGTTGCGACTATTGCACTAATTCTTCCAACTTTGGAGCGACATGTCTGAACGTAAGCTGATTCGACGGGCACTGGTGAGCGTCTATGACAAAGCTCGCTTAATTGAAATTGGAAAAGTTCTTAGTGATGCTGGCGTCGAAATCCTATCAACCGGTTCAACTGCTAAGAACTTAGCTGGTGCAGGTATTAAGGTCACTGAAGTAAGTGAGTACACAGGTTTTCCAGAGATTATGGGAGGCCGAGTCAAAACATTGCATCCTCGTGTGCACTCTGGAATTCTGGCCGATCAAAGTAATCCGAAGCACCTGCTTGCTATAGCTGAATTAGATATCGCTCCATTTGATTTAGTAATTATTAATCTCTATCCATTTGCCGAAACCATTGCTTCAGGGGCAGATTTCGCTGAAAGTATTGAACAAATTGATATCGGCGGACCATCTATGTTGCGTGGTGCTGCCAAGAATCACAACTCAGTTGCAGTTGTCTGCAAAACCTCCCAATATGACGAATTGATTGAAGCAGTTAAGGCTGGAGGGTTTACATACCAACAGCGCAAAGCATTGGCTTTAGAAGTCTTTAGAACAACGGCTGAATATGATTTAGCGATAGCAACATGGCTAGATACCAGTGAAGAGTTACCTGATTGGTTTGGTCGAATTTACAAGCGCCATAGCACTTTGCGCTATGGCGAAAACCCACATCAAAGTGCAGCAATTTACTCTGGTGGTTTAGCAGGAATTGTTGGCGCAGTGCAGTTACATGGCAAAGAGATGTCATTTAATAACTACACCGATGCCGATGCAGCATGGCGTGCAGCGTTAGATCATGAACCGCCATGTGTTGCAATCATCAAGCATGCTAATCCATGCGGGATTGCGATCGCGACTGATATTGCGACTGCTCATAGCAAAGCACATGAGTGTGATCCTGTTTCTGCCTTTGGTGGAGTAGTTGCAGCAAATCGCCAAGTGAGTCTGGCTATGGCACAAAAGCTATCTGAAATATTTACAGAGGTTATTATCGCGCCAAGTTATGAAGCGGGTGCAGTAGAGCTCTTAGCTCAGAAACCTTCGATACGCATTTTACAGTGTAAAGTCACAACTAACTCTGGCTTTGAAATGCGTCCAGTATCAGGGGGAGCGTTACTGCAAGAGACTGACTTGATTAATGCACCTGGAGATAGTTCAGCGGCCTGGGTTCAGGTCTGCGGCGAGAAAGTTAGTGATGAAGTAATGAAGGATTTAGAGTTTGCGTGGAAATCAGTGCGCGCAGTAAAGAGCAATGCAATTTTGTTAAGTAAAAATGGCGCATCAGTTGGAATTGGAATGGGACAAGTAAACCGTGTCGATTCTGCGCGCCTTGCAGTTAACAGAGCGGGCGATCGAGTCCAAGGATCTGTCGCCGCGAGCGATGCATTTTTCCCATTTGCAGATGGTTTACAAATCTTGCTCGACGCCGGTGTTATCGCTGTAGTGCAACCTGGTGGCAGCGTTCGCGATGAAGAAGTCATAGCCGCCGCACAAAACGCTGGAATTGCGATGTTCTTCACGGGCACGCGCCATTTCTCTCACGCATAGAGCTGGCATAGGATTGCCATATGAGCGCACAGATCCTAGATGGCAAGGCATTAGCAGCTTCGATTAAATCTGAATTAGCTGTAAGGGTTCTCGAATTAAAATCTCGCGGCATCACTCCAGGCCTAGGAACTGTCCTGGTTGGCGATGATCCAGGTTCACACTCATATGTTGGTGGCAAGCATCGTGACTGTCATGAAGTCGGAATCAACTCAATCCGTGTCGATCTGCCCGCCGATGCAACTGAAGCCGATGTCATGGCGGCTATTAACGATCTCAATTCATCACCTGAGTGCACTGGTTACATCGTTCAACTACCCCTTCCTAAAGGAATCAATACTCAAAGAGTTCTAGAAGCTATTGATCCATCAAAGGATGCCGACGGATTGCATCCAATGAACTTAGGTCGTTTGGTCTCAGGCTATGACGCACCATTGCCATGTACCCCACATGGAATTGTTGAACTCTTGACACACTATGGAATAAGCACACAAGGCGCAGAAGTAACTGTTATCGGTCGTGGTTTAACCGTTGGTCGCCCACTTGGTTTATTACTTACCCGCAAGCAAGAAAATGCAACCGTAACATTGACACATACCGGTACTAAAGATTTGTTAACTCACACAAAAAACGCCGACATTATTGTTGCAGCTATCGGTCAAGCACATTTCCTAAAGGCCAACATGATAAAAAATGGTGCGGTTGTGATCGACGTAGGAATTTCACGAACTGAAAAAGGCTTACTAGGTGATGTAGATCCCGGAGTTATGGACGTTGCTTCATGGGTTGCGCCTATGCCAGGTGGCGTGGGACCCATGACCCGCGCTATGTTGATCAAGAACGTTGTTGATGCATGCAGCTAACTAATCGGCTGCTGAATATTTTCAGTAATATTTCGATACTTCTTGGCGTAGCTTTAGGCATAGGTGGAATTGTGCGAGGTGGGTCACTTTTTATCGCAGCCGGCACTGCAGGAGTAGCGCTCAAAGCGCGTAGCCGTCGTAGATTCGACTTTTATTTTCCACTCATTATCGCAATAGCCCTTTTTGCTCTGGCAGTTGCACTTCCTCACGGACGGTAGAGTTTACGCAGTGCCACAACACACAAAAAGGAGTACGCCATGGGCGGAAAAGTAACAGTAGTAGGTGCAGGCTTTTATGGTTCAACAACTGCACTTCGATTAGCTGAATATGATGTTTTTGACACGGTTGTACTGACAGATATTGTCGAAGGCAAGCCCGAAGGTTTAGCTCTCGATATGAATCAATCGCGATCAATCGAAGGTTTTGAGACAAAAATTATCGGTGCAACCACAACAGCCGAAGGTGGTGGCTATGAAGCTACAGCAAATTCCGATGTAGTTGTCATTACCGCTGGCCTTCCACGCAAGCCAGGCATGAGCCGCATGGATTTAATTGGAGTCAACGCTGGAATCGTTCGTGGAGTTGCTGAAAATATTGCCAAGCATTCACCAAATGCAGTCATCATCGTTGTTTCAAATCCGCTAGATGAGATGACATCACTCGCACAAATCGCAACTGGATTTCCTAAGAACCGTGTCATGGGTCAGGCTGGAATGTTAGACACTGCCCGCTTTACAAACTTTGTTGCCGAGAAGTTGGCAGTCAAAGTTGGCGTTGTAAAAACTCTGACGCTTGGATCACATGGAGACACAATGGTTCCAGTCCCAAGTCGTTGCACTGTTAATGGACAAGCGCTGACTGAACTTTTGTCACAAGCTGAAATTGACGACTTAGTTGATCGCACTCGCAATGGTGGCGCAGAAGTTGTAGCCCTACTCAAGACCGGATCTGCGTATTACGCACCATCTGCTGCAGCTGCGCGAATGGCTAAAGCTGTCATTGAAGACTCTGGTGCAGTCATGCCGGTATGTGCATGGGTTGATGGCGAGTATGGAATTTCAGGTGTCTATCTTGGTGTTGAAGCCGAGATTGGTCGCAACGGAATCAAGAAAGTTGTAGAAAGTGCACTCACTGAATCAGAAGTTTCCGCACTCAAAGCTGCGGCTGAAGCAGTTCGCGCAAAACAAGCAGACGTCCAAACACTCTAAAGAGGAGATCAACGCATGGCCAAGATCAAAGTAGAAGGAACCGTAGTCGAGCTTGATGGCGATGAAATGACTCGCATTATTTGGCAGTTCATCAAGGAGTCATTGATCCTTCCTTACCTGGATGTGAATCTTGATTATTACGACCTTGGCATGGAGAATCGCGATGCGACCGATGATCAAGTAACCATTGATTCTGCCCATGCAATTCAGAAGCACGGAGTAGGCATCAAGTGCGCAACTATTACTCCTGATGAAGCCCGTGTTGAAGAGTTTGGCCTTAAGAAGATGTGGAAGTCTCCGAATGGAACTGTCCGTAATATTTTGGGCGGCGTAATTTTCCGTGAGCCAATCATCATCAGCAATGTTCCTCGTTTAGTTCCACACTGGACTAAGCCAATCGTTATTGGCCGTCACGCATTTGGCGATCAGTACAAAGCAACTGACTTCCGCGTACCAAGTGCAGGCAAGTTAACTATGACTTTCGTTCCAGCAGATGGCTCTGCGCCAGTGGAATACAACGTCTTTGATTTCCCATCATCAGGTGTTGCCATGGGTATGTACAACATGGATGAATCCATCCGTGACTTTGCACGAGCATCGTTGAACTACGGACTTAACCGTAACTTCCCAGTTTACCTATCTACTAAGAACACAATTTTGAAAGCCTACGACGGTCGCTTTAAAGATATCTTTGAAGAGATTTTCCAAGCCGAGTTTAAAGCCGCATTTGATGCTGCAGGAATTTGGTATGAGCACCGCTTGATTGATGACATGGTCGCTATGTCACTTCGCATGGAAGGTGGATACGTCTGGGCATGTAAGAACTATGACGGCGATGTTCAATCTGACACAGTTGCTCAGGGTTACGGTTCACTTGGCTTAATGACATCTGTATTAATGACACCAGATGGAAAGATTGTTGAATCAGAGGCTGCGCACGGAACTGTGACTCGTCACTATCGTGATCACCAACAAGGTAAAGCAACTTCGACAAATCCAATCGCATCTATTTTTGCGTGGACTCGTGGATTAGCTCACCGTGCCAAGTTAGATAACAACGCTGAACTCGCAGCATTCTGTGAAACTCTAGAGCGCGTATGTATCGAAACTGTTGAGCAAGGAAAGATGACTAAAGATTTGGCACTGCTCATTTCTAAAACTGCGCCATGGCAAACAACTCAAGAGTTCTTGTCATCAATTGATGAGAACCTTAAGAAAGCTATGGCATAACTCTCGATTTTATTGAGGGGTAGGACTCAGATTTTCCTTGTCTGTTTTCTGACCTAGGTCTACTTTCAATCCAAACATGCACGCGCCGTTGCGTGCCTGAAATTGGAGACATAATGACTGATTTCATCGCTCCGGGACAACCCGGAAGCAAAGTTACGTATCTACCTCGTTATGACCATTGGATAAATGGCCGATATGAAAAGCCAGATTCAGGTCAATACTTTGAAAACGTAACTCCTGTAACGGGAAAAGTTTTCTGCGATGTTGCACGTGGAAATGCGAAAGATATTGATAAGGCTTTGGATGCTGCACACGCTGCAGCTCCTGCCTGGGGGAAGACATCTGCAACAGAGCGCGCAATTATCCTTAACAAAATTGCTGATCGCATGGAGGCAAATGTTGAAGCTATTGCGGTTGCCGAAACGTGGGAAAATGGAAAGCCAATCCGTGAAGCCCTCTATGTGGATATCCCACTAGCTATAGATCACTTTAGATATTTTGCTGCAGCTATTCGTGCGCAAGAAGGTTCAGCTGGCGAACTTGATCAAGATACAGTCGCATATCATTTCCATGAGCCTTTAGGTGTTGTTGGTCAAATCATTCCGTGGAACTTTCCAATCTTGATGGCAGTATGGAAGCTTGCTCCAGCAATTGCTGCAGGCAACTGCGTCGTACTAAAACCAGCCGAACAAACACCAGTATCAATCTTGTTCTTGATGGACATCATTAAAGATCTCTTGCCAGATGGTGTGGTCAACATAGTTAACGGCTTTGGCGTGGAGGCTGGAAAGCCACTTGCATCATCACCTCGTATTGCAAAGATCGCCTTCACTGGCGAGACCACAACCGGTCGCTTAATCATGCAGTACGCATCAGAGAACATCATTCCCGTAACACTTGAACTTGGCGGCAAGAGTCCGAATATCTTCTTTGCCGATGTAGCGGCCGAAAATGATGCCTTCTATGACAAGGCGTTGGAAGGCTTCACAATGTTTGCCGTCAACCAGGGTGAGGTCTGTACCTGCCCTTCACGCGGTTTGATCGATACAAAGATCTACGATCGATTCTTAGGCGATGTCACTGCACGCACCAATGCGATTAAGCAGGGACACCCATTGGATCTTTCTACGATGATTGGTGCACAAGCCAGCACAGATCAGTTAGAAAAGATTCTTTCCTACCTAGATAT
>CAEZYI010000013.1_pt1 | contig 19101 bp, 20 predicted proteins | sample 7265481 | NCBI WGS metagenome assembly CAEZYI01 (sample SAMEA6813931, study PRJEB35770) | uncultured Actinomycetes bacterium | biome: Freshwater; feature: Freshwater reservoir; material: water | place: Czech Republic | collected 2017-04-14 | depth 30m m | reverse complement strand
TGCTCATGAAATTATTAAAAAGCATGCAGTAAAGGCGGCGCTTGGAATGCGCGAAGGTGCAGCCAATACGCTTCTTGATGATCTTGCAGGCGATAGAAGTTTGCCGCTTGACCGTGCTGCATTAGATCTATTAATAAGTACTCCACTTGAATTTACTGGCGATGCTCGCCAACAAGTTGCTCGAGTTGTTAGTCGCATCGATGCGATTACTTCCGCGCACCCTGCAGCAGTGCAGTACAAGCCCGGCTCTATTCGGTGAGTGGCTTCGGTCTTGCCGGTCCACCACCGGCAGTAAAGATTCCCGGGTGGACACATGTGCGTACCGGTAAAGTGCGCGACTTATATTCAAATGAAAACAACGAAATCTTATTAGTAGCATCTGATCGAGTATCGGCATTTGATTGGGTAATGCCAACAATGATTCCTAATAAAGGTGCAGTACTTACACAACTCTCACTTTTTTGGTTTGAACTTCTTGAAGATATTATTCCTAATCACGTCATCTCTGTCGACGTTCCTGCCATTGTTGAAGATCGTGCAGTAATTGTGCAGCCACTTGAGATGTTTGATATTGAGTGTGTGGCCCGCGGGTATTTAACTGGCAGCGGGTGGAGCGAGTATCAAAATAACGGCGCTGTATGTGGCAACCCTTTACCTAGTGGGTTACTAGATGGCTCAAAACTTTCAGAGGCAATCTTTACTCCAGCAACTAAGGCTGCTGTTGGTGATCATGATATTAATATTGATTTTGAAACCACCGTTCAAGCAATTGGTTCTGATGATGCACGAGCGCTTAAAGATCTCACACTTCGCCTCTATGACACCGCCGCTGATTTCGCCCACGAGCGAGGAATCATTCTGGCTGATACCAAGTTTGAATTTGGTCGAAATAGAAAAGGTGAAATTATTTTGGGCGATGAGGCGCTCACCCCTGATTCATCACGGTTTTGGGAGCTTTCCGCGTGGGCTCCAGGGGGAGCGCAAGCCTCCTTCGATAAGCAGTTTCTGCGCGACTACCTAGTATCAAGCGGTTGGGATAGAAATAGCCCACCGCCAGAGATTCCCGAAGAGATAGTAGAAAAGACTTCGCTTCGATACGAAGAAGCATTTTATCGTTTAACTGGCAGCAAGTTCTAATACAGGGAGAATAAGACCATGGCAAAGATCGTTGTAGACGTAATGTTGAAGCCTGAAATTCTAGACCCACAAGGAAATGCTGTCGCCTCTGCTCTACCACGACTCGGTTTTACTTTTGCAACATCGGTGCGCCAAGGAAAACGATTTGAAATTGAAGTTGAAGGAAATCCAACTCCTGCACAGTTAGCGGAAGTAGAAAAAGCCGCTGAAGTCTTGCTCTCTAATCCAGTCATTGAAAACTATGTTGTGAGAGTAGAACAATAATGCGCGTTGGAGTAATAACTTTTCCAGGCACACTAGATGATCGCGATGCAGCTCGTGCGGTCAACGTTGGCGGAGCCGAAGCGGTTGCTTTATGGCATGCCGATGCGGATTTAAAAAACGTTGATGCAGTTATTTTGCCAGGTGGTTTTTCTTATGGGGATTACTTGCGCTGCGGCGCAATCTCACGGTTTGCGCCTGTCATGAATTTAGTCATCGAAGCTGCAGGTAAAGGAATGCCAGTTTTGGGAATTTGCAATGGCTTTCAAGTTTTATGCGAGTCCCATTTATTACCTGGAGCCCTTACCCGAAACTCTGATCTTCACTTCTTGTGTCGAGACCAAGAAATTGAAATTACAAATACAACTACTGCCTGGACCTCATCGTATTCAGCTGGAGAAAAGATTGTGATTCCTCTAAAAAATGGTGAAGGCTCTTTCCAGTGTGACGATGAAACTTTGGCGCAACTTGAAGGCGAGGGTCGCGTTATAGCCCGATATGTTGGAGAAAATCCCAACGGATCACGCAATTTAATCGCAGGAATTTCAAATGCGCGTGGAAATGTTGTTGGCCTTATGCCCCACCCAGAGCACGCTATCGACACACTTACTGGCCCATCGGCCCAAGGCCTTGGCTTCTTCACCTCAATCCTGAACGCCATGGTGAAGTAATGGCCCTTGATACCGTAGCAATTGCCGAGACAACTCCAGATTCAATCCAACCTTTTGCCCAACTTGGATTAAAACCCGATGAGTATGCACGGATAAAAGAGATATTGGGTCGACGTCCAACATCATCTGAGTTAGCAATGTATTCAGTAATGTGGTCAGAACACTGCTCGTATAAATCTTCCAAAGTCCATCTAAAACAATTTGGTGACAAAGCACCTAAATCTGATGCGCTACTAGTTGGCATCGGTGAAAATGCCGGCGTTGTCGATGTTGGACAAGGTTATGCCGTAACTTTCAAAATTGAGTCACACAATCACCCATCTTTTGTTGAGCCTTATCAAGGTGCAGCAACAGGTGTTGGTGGAATTGTTCGTGACATTTTAACTATGGGTGCTCGACCGATTGCAGTTATGGATCCACTGAGATTTGGACCAGCAGATGCGCCTGATACACGTCGGGTATTACCAGGCATTGTTGCCGGTGTTGGCGGATATGGAAACTGTCTAGGGTTACCAAACATCGGTGGCGAAGTTATCTTTGATCAAACCTATGCAGGTAATCCTTTAGTGAACGCTTTATGTGTTGGCGTAATGAAGCACAGCGATATTAAGTTAGCTAAAGCTGCAGGTGCCGGTAATTTAGTTGTTTTGTATGGCGCAAAAACTGGTGGCGATGGAATTGGTGGAGTATCTGTACTTGCCTCTGAAACTTTTGGAGCCGGTGGATCGACTAAACGTCCTAGCGTTCAAGTCGGTGATCCGTTTGTAGAGAAAGTCTTAATTGAATGCTCACTTGAAATCTTTGCGGAGGACTTAGTCGTTGGTATCCAAGATCTGGGCGGCGCTGGATTATCGTGTGCGACGAGTGAACTTGCCTCAGGTGGCAGTGGTGGCATGAAAGTAGCGCTAGATAAGGTTCCTCTGCGTGATCCATCGCTATCGCCTGAAGAGATTTTGATGTCAGAATCACAAGAGCGTATGTGTGCGATTGTTGAACCTGAAAAACTTGCAAGATTCTTAGAGATCTGTGCGAAGTGGGATGTAACAGTTACCGCTATTGGAGAAGTTACAGATGGAGACCGTCTAGTAATCACATGGAATGATGAGATTATCGTGAACGTTCCGCCAAGAACCGTTGCCCATGAAGGCCCCGTTTATAACCGACCATTAGCGCAACCAGCTTATATTGATGAAGTAAACGCCCAAGTAGTTCAACTTCCAATTCCACATACTGCGGCAGAAATTAAAGCAACGGTTTTGGAACTTGCGGGTACTCCTAATTTGGCTGATAAATCCTGGGTTACATCGCAGTACGACAAATATGTTCAAGGCAACACAATTCAGTCACAGCCAGATGATTCAGGAATGGTTCGAATCGATGAGAAAACACATTTAGGTGTTGCAATTTCAACAGATGCGAATGCCAACTGGTCATATTTAAATCCATATCAAGGTGCAAAGCTTGCATTAGCTGAGGCGGCAAGAAATATTGCAACTGCTGGGGCACGTCCATTAGCTGTAACAAACTGTCTTAACTTTGGCTCACCCGAAGATCCTGGTGTCATGTGGCAGTTCGCTGAATCAGTGCGCGGTTTAGCTGATGGTTGTTTGGAGATGGGACTGCCAGTAACTGGTGGAAACGTTTCTTTCTATAACCAAACAGGTGCCGTTGCTATATTGCCGACGCCAGTCATTGGTGTTTTAGGTGTTATTGATGATGTTCGGACACGTACACCTATGAGCTTTGATGTTGCTGGCTTAGATCTTTACCTTCTTGGTGATACATATGCTGATCTTGCTGGAAGTGAATGGGCTTTCATGCATGGACAACGAGTAGGTCAATCACCCACTGCAGATTTAGCCCGTGAAATGCGGCTTATAGAGGTACTTCTAGCTGGTCGAGAAGAGAAGATCTTTAGCGCAGCTCATGATTTAAGTCAGGGCGGACTCTCTGCTGGACTTACCGAAATGGTATTGCGCAACTCAATCGGTGCAACTATCGCGCTTGCGGATGTGGGCATCTCTTTATTGAGTGAAAGCCCAGGACGTGTCATTGTGGCAATTGAGCCAAGTAAAACTGATGCACTATCTACTCTTGCAGCCAAGCATCACATAACTCTTACTAAGCTAGGAACAACTGGCGGTGACTCACTAACTATTAACGATGCCGTGATTTCACTAGCTGAGCTCCGTACGGCTCATACTGCAACCTTTCCGAAACTCTTTGGATAAAATCGATGCGCGATCAAGAAACTTTAGAACAGGTTAAGAGCACACTTGCGCTCCTAACCGCTAAGGCTCCAGGCCGAGCTATCGAAGTGCGCGTTCCACCATATGCTGCAGTCCAATGTGGCGATGGTCCATTGCATACACGGGGTACACCGGCGAATGTCGTTGAAATGAATGCTCAAACATGGCTTGCCCTTGCCGCTGGGGAGATTTTATGGAGTGAAGCGCTAGACAACGGCGCAATCTCTGCTTCAGGGGTGCGTGCGGATTTAACACAGTATTTACCACTTAGGATTACAACATGAGCCGGCGCCCAGATGGACTGTTAAATCATGATATTTTGGATGCAGATAAGGGCCCACAAGATGCGTGTGGGGTTTTCGGAGTTTGGGCACCCGGAGAAGAAGTTGCAAAATTAACTTTTTACGGTTTATACGCGCTGCAACATCGCGGTCAAGAATCTGCCGGAATTGCTACAAGTGATGGAAAGCGAATTCTTGTCTATAAGGATATGGGTCTTGTATCGCAGGTCTTTACCGAAAGTGATTTAGCAACTCTGCCAGGAGATTTAGCAATCGGACACTGCCGTTACAGCACAACGGGATCGAGCACCTGGGTCAATGCACAGCCAACTTTGCGCCCAACTAAGTATGGAACGCTGGCTTTGGCCCATAACGGTAATTTAACGAATACTGGCGAATTAGCCGAGTTAGTTCAAAAACTTGAACCTTCAACTGGCCGCGACCGTGGTGCAACCACTGACACCGAAATCATGACTGCGCTGATCTCGTTACAAAATGAAAAAAATGTAGAAGCAAGTGCAATTTCAGTTTTACCACAACTAGAAGGTGCATTCTCTTTAGTCTTTATGGACGAACATACTCTCTATGCCGCACGTGATCGCCACGGAGTGAGGCCACTTGTTCTCGGCAAACTTGAAACTGGTTGGGTAGTTGCATCAGAGAGCGCAGCGCTAGATATTGTTGGCGCCGCATTTGTTCGCGAAATTGAGCCTGGTGAGTTTATTGCAATTGATGAAAATGGAGTTCGTTCACAGCGATGGGCGACGGCTGAACCAAAAGGATGTTTATTTGAATATGTTTATCTTGCCCGTCCAGATACATTAATTGCTGGTCAAGGAATTCACGTCACTCGCGTGGCCATTGGAGAACGCTTAGCTAAGGAAGCCCCGGTCGAAGCGGATTTAGTTATCCCAGTTCCTGAATCTGGAACACCAGCTGCGATTGGTTATGCAAAGGGATCTGGAATTCCATTTGGTATCGGATTAGTTAAAAACTCATATGTAGGTCGCACATTTATTCAACCATCACAGACAATTCGTCAATTAGGTATTCGACTTAAGCTCAATCCACTGCGTGAAATTATTGAAGGTAAACGTATTGTCGTTGTAGATGATTCGATTGTCCGCGGAAATACGCAGCGTGCGATTGTACGTATGCTACGTGAGGCAGGGGCACGTGAAATCCATGTTCGAATCTCTTCACCCCCAGTTAAGTGGCCTTGTTATTATGGAATTGATTTTGCAACGCGTGCAGAGTTAATCGCCAGCGGCCTTGAAATTGAAGAAATTCGTCGATCCATCGGTGCTGATTCTCTGGGTTATGTATCACTTGAGGGCTTGATCGAAGCGACGCAAATTCAGGAAAATAAGCTGTGTTCAGCCTGCTTTACTGGTACATATCCGATTCGTATTCCTGCCGATATGTCAGAGGGTAAGATGCGTCTTGAAATTAGTGAAGTGCACAGCCACAAATGAGTACATATAAAGACGCAGGCGTTGACATAGATGCAGGTGATCGCGCCGTTGAGTTAATGAAAGCATCGATAGCGAAAGCCTCCCGCAAGGAAGTCATTGGAAGTATTGGCGGCTTTGCCGGATTATTTGATGCAAGCGCACTTAAAAATATGAAGAAACCTTTGTTGGCAACATCAACAGATGGTGTTGGAACTAAGACAGAGATTGCACGAGCTCTAGGAAAATATGACACCATCGGAGAAGACTTGGTCGCCATGGTTGTTGATGACTTAGTTGTATGTGGAGCAGAGCCGTTATTTATGACTGACTACATTGCGGTCGGAAAAGTATTTCCGGAACGAATTGCCGAAATAGTTGCAGGTATTGCTCGCGGTTGCGAGAAAGCAAATACCGCGCTGATTGGTGGCGAAACCGCTGAACACCCAGGCTTACTTGACGATGATGAGTTTGATATTGCTGGCGCTGCCACCGGAGTCGTTGATTCAGATAATCAGTTAGGTGCGCACCTAATACAAGACGGTGATGTTTTAATTGCAATGCCATCAAGTGGCTTTCATGCAAACGGTTTTTCATTAGTTCGCCATATTATTAAGAGTAAGAATTTGAGTTTGCAGGCACATGTAAGTGAGTACGGTAAAACCTCAGGTGAGGTTTTCTTAACACCAACAGAGATTTATGCACTTGATTGTTTAGCGCTGATTAAATCAATGAAGGGGCAGTTACGAGCATTTTCACACATTACAGGCGGTGGAATCGCAGAAAATACTGCACGCGTAATTCCAGATCACTTATGCGCAACGTATGAACGCTCGACGTGGTCGTTGCCAGTTGAGATGGAGTACATGGCATCAGTAGGTGGGGTTCCCCAGATAGATATGGAGCGAACCTGGAACTGCGGAATTGGCATGACGGCGATTGTTGCCCCTGAAGCCGCCGACCTGGCGCTAGCCTCTTTGGCCGCCCGGGGCATGAAAGCATGGGTCGCAGGGCGAGTTGGCCCCCGTCAGGACGCAGATTTACGCTCCACTTTGGAGGGCACGTACAGGGCGCGATAGCCTACCCCTCTGAGAATTAGACAGGTAAGGAGGTCGCTTTATGGGTCGCGGCCGAGCAAAAGCAAAACAAACCAAAGTAGCGCGGGATTTGAAGTACAACGCACAAGACATGGATCTTGATCGCCTCACAAAAGAGCTACATGGCGAAGTTGATACATCGAAAAATAGAGACGACGACGATCCCTTCGCTGAGGGCAATTACATCCCACGTGCGTGAGACCAACTCCCTACGTCGCTTCACTTCGTATTTACGAACCACTGTCAGCATTTGAACCTGCAGATCGTTTACGTTGGCAGGGCATCGACCTAAATGACGAAAGTATTTTTCGCGAAGAAGAGTTAGCTCTGCGCCGACTTGTAGTTCCAGAACCACCAGCTGGTCGTCCTGATGGTGTTCACGTCCTTGAAGTCGAAGGTGAAAGATATGTAAGTCCTTGGGCAACTGCAACTAGATGTTGGGCAGCACTAGATAGCTTTAAAGACTCATTGCCAAGTACCGTTGTTCCATTTTTTCTTACTCCGTCAATGGAAGATGTAATTACTGCCGGCATTGATTTATTAGAAGATAAAGTCCCACATATTCTTAATGAAACATGGGTTATTCCACCTCGTTGGTTTTTATTATTTGTTCCGGAAGAGCGCTACCGTGGAGAAGATGCACATGGTTTAGTAACGCGTTGCCGTACAACAATTGCACAAGCAAAAACTCGTGCACAATCGGCACATGAAACTGTCGTAGCTGCTTTTGGCGAAGGACCCGTAGAGCAAGATCTTGAAAATCTTCTCGGTTGGCTTGAAATGTTTCATCCAAAATCTTATCTCGAGCTTGATTACGGCGGGTTAGCGAACTATCTTGATAAATCACTTCGAGATAATGGCCATGAAGGACTAGACGACGACACCTCTATCGAAGATGTTTTACAGTCACTAGTTGGCCTTTCAGCAGCAGATGGAATGGTGGCAGGTCAGGGCTACGAGCGACTCATGTCGCGCTGGCGCAATGTACAAGGCTTAGAATCAGCTAATTAACTGTTTGCAACATATTGCGTTAGATAGTTTTACTCGCAATACTTGCGGACTGCTGTAAATGAAGGGGAGAGAATGAGCCGTTTGCCTGATGCTGAAGTTCTTCTCACGCCTAAAGAGGTTGCAGCTAGATTTCATGTGAATCCAAAGACTGTGACGCGCTGGGCTAAGGCTGGAAAATTGACGCCAATTAGAACCCTGGGTGGGCACCGCCGTTACCGCGAATCAGAAGTATTAGAGCGTTTACGTGAGTATAAAGAGAGCACTAATTAAAGATATGATTGGCCCATGGCCGATGATAAGAAACCCGCAGATGATGCTCGCGCTAAGTTTTTAGAGGCGCTAGAAAAAAAGAAGCACAAGAACTCATCTCTTCCTGGAAGTGGCACCTCATCGGGACCTAAAGTCGGGGGAGCACAAGCAGGCGGTGCACCAGCTCCACGTTTCCAACGTAAGTCAGGTCCTTCAGGTTCTGCTGGCTAAGTGGCAGATCAACTCTTAATTGAAATACGAGTTCGTCCTAATTCTTCACGTAATAAAGTTGGTGGAACTGTTGGTGATCCTGCGCGTTTAGTTGTGGCAGTGCAAGCACCCGCAGTTGATGGGAAAGCAAACGAGGCAGTGATTAAAGAGTTAGCTAAAGCCTTTGATATTCGCGCCCGAGATTTCACAATCGTCTTTGGTGAACTTGCTCGCGACAAACGTTTGTTAGTTAGCGGCGATATAAAACAACTACAAAGAAAGTATGAAGAGTTACAGCAAGCCGCGACGCTTCAACAACGGCTCGATCTTTGAATCTCGCCCTCTAAAGTTTCTAAACATCTGCATGGAATCGATTGATCCACCTCGTCCAAGCAATGCATCTCTGAAATGCTCGCCATTTTCACGAAGCAGGCCGCCATTTTCTTTAAACCAATCCACGGTATCTGCATCTAAGACCTCAGACCAGATATATCCGTAGTACCCAGATGAATAACCGCCATCAAAAATGTGTGAGAAATACGTTGAGCGGTAACGTGTTGGAACTGGAGCAAAATCAAGGCCGTAGTCGGCCAATGCTTTCGCTTCAAAGGCTTCAACATCGGTAACACGCCCAGCTTCTTCGCTCGTTAATGAGTGCCACGCTAAATCCAGAACAGCAGCAGCCAAATAGCTAGTAGTTGCAAAACCCTCATTAAATGTTGAGGCTGCATTCAAACTATCGACCCACTGCTGTGGCATTGCTTCACCAGTTTCATAATGGCGCGCATAGTTATTGAGAACCTCTGGCCACATAATCCACATCTCATTAACTTGTGATGGGAACTCAACAAAGTCACGCTGCACTGCGGTACCCGATACACGTGGATATTTCACTTGCGAGAGCAATCCGTGAAGAGCGTGACCAAATTCGTGAAACAACGTAGTCGTGAAGTCCAAAGTAAGAAGTGCGGGCTGACCAGCAGGGGGCTTTGGAATATTAAGGTTATTAACTACAACAGGAAGTTGATTTAGCAAGAAATTCTGCTTCACCAGTGAGTTCATCCATGCTCCACCACGCTTTGAATCACGCGTAAAGAAATCACCGATAAACAGACCTAGAGGGCTGCCATCTTCATTGCTAACTTCGAAAGCTCGAGCCTCTGGATGGTAGGTAATTAAATCTGGGCGCTCTTTGAAAGTAATGCCAAAAAGTTTATTTGCTGCAAAGAAAACACCATCATGCAAAACCCGCTCTAGTTCAAAGTAGGGCTGCATCTTGGTTGTATCAATATTGTATTTTTCTAAGCGAACTTTTTCGGTATAGAAACCCCAGTCCCAACTTTCGATATCCGCGCCTGCAGCTTTCTTAAGATCTTGGGCTTCAAGCTGGGCATTCTTAACGGCAGCAGGGGCAATCTTCTTAAGCATGGCGTGAACATTGCCTGGATTTTCAGCTGTTTGAACGGCAGTGATGTGTTCTGCGTGTGACTTAACACCAAATAACTGGGCTCGCTCTGCGCGCAACTTGACCATTTCTAGCAAAATCTTCTTATTATCATTGGCGTTATTTTGATTACCCTTTTGCAAAGAGCGCTGCATAATACGTTTTCGTAAATCTCGGTTAGTCAATGAATCCAGAAGCGGATTACCCGTGAAGTTCACCTGGGCCAGCAACCATTTCCCGGTCAATCCGCGATCTGATGCAGCAGTAGCAGCGGCTGCAATTTGATTAGCTGTTAATCCATCTAACTCTTCCACAGAATCTACGATTACAGCTAGATCATTTGTATCGGCAAGTAAATTCTTAGAGAACTGTGTTGAAAGTTTAGACAGTTGACCGTTTAGCTCAGTCAATCGAGCGCGCTGCTCATCACTTAAATGCGCTCCAGCCTGGATTAAATCTTTGTAGTACTTCTCAAGCAGCCACGAATCCTCAGTTGATAAATTTAATGAATCTCGATTATCGAAAAGGCGCTTGATACGAGCAAAGAATTGTGGGTTAAGCATGATTGCATCGTGGTGCGCTGAAAGTTTAGGAGCAATCTCTGCACGTATAGCTTCTAAAGCATCGTTGGTATCACTTGACGTCTTATTGAAAAAAACAAGAGAAACGCGCTCAAGAATCTTGCCACTTCGCTCTAGCGCAACGATTGTGTTGTCAAAAGTTGCATCTCCCGGCGCATTAAGAATCGCCTGCACTTCATCTAATTGTTGCTGCATCCCTGCTTGGAAAGCGGGCAGGTAGTGCTCTTCTTTAATTAAAGAAAATGGCGGCAACTCATATGCAAGAGTGCTTGGAAGTTCGAAAGGCTTAGCGTCAAGGTTTGTCATGACGCCAAGCCTACCGAGTTGTAATTAGTGTGGGCGACGGCGACGTTGACTTGAGTTAGGGCGTGGACGCTTATTGCCTCCGCTGCGCACTGACTTCTCAACGATTGGCACGATGTATGGAACACCTGAAGGCTCTTGGGCACCAGTGATCTTCATCAACTCAGTACTAAGAGGTGTGACACCCACAAATTTTGGAGTAACACCAGCACGTGAAGTAAGTCCACCAATTGATTTTTGCTGTTTAGTTGTTGCGATTGTTACAACAGTTCCAGCCTCACCTGCACGTGCGGTACGACCGGCACGGTGTAGATAATCCTTGTGATCTGTTGGAGCATCAACATGTACAACTAATGAGATTCCATCGACGTGGATTCCTCGAGCAGCAACATCGGTTGCAACCAAAGCGGCATTTACTGACTCCTTGAAAAGCGCAAGAGTACGAGTACGTACTGCCTGAGTTTTTCCACCGTGAAGTGCACCGACGGCAACACCAGCGTGTGCCAGTTTGTCAGCTAAGCGATCTGCACCTCGTTGGGTTTTAACAAACATAATTGTCTTTCCATTACGGGCAGCGATTTGATTTGTAATATCATCTTTATCGCCTGGGTTCATTACAAGTACGTAGTGCTCCATAGTTGAAACCGAGGCACGGTCATTTTGCAATGAGTGAGTCTTAGGATTCTTTAAGTATTGGCGTACCAATGAATCAACACCACGGTCAAGAGTTGCCGAGAACAACATGCGTTGTCCATCGAGCTTAGCTTGATCCAAAATCTCTTTAACTACTGGCAAGAAGCCCATGTCAGCCATTTGATCGGCTTCATCTAGAACAGTTATCTCTAACTGATCTAACTGAACTTCACCCTTATTAAGTAGATCAATCAAGCGTCCAGGTGTTGCAACCAAGATGGCAGTTCCACGACGCATCGCCGTAATCTGCTTCGCATATGACATTCCACCTGCAACAACAACTGATTCATGACCAATTGAACGTGCGAGTGGCATTAAAACCTCATCGATTTGCTGTGCAAGTTCGCGTGTAGGCGTAAGTACTAGCGCCAATGGCTTATGTGGCTTAGCCACCTTTCCATTGAGGTTATTGAGCAGAGCTAAACCAAAGGCAAGAGTCTTGCCTGAACCAGTTTGTCCGCGACCCAAAATATCAAAACCAGCTAGCGCATCTGGCAGCGTTGCAATCTGAATTGGGAATGGATGCATAATTCCCTGCTTAGAAAGCGCGTTTACGAGCGGTGCTACTACTCCAAGATCACTAAACGTTGTTGTGATTTCAGTTAGGGGAGTCGCATCGATCAAGTTAGCGTCAGCTAAATTTGTTGAGATGTAATTATCATCTGCGCCAAAGTCAACTGCAGCATTGGTATGCGTTTTAGAAGAGTGTTTGAAATCATCACGGGCATATGCCGGTGAATCGTTGCGACGGTCACGAACTGGTCGAGTTGCACGGAAATTAGCTGCACGTGTATCTGGTGCTTCGGTGCGCTTCTTTGGACGTGTTGGATCGAACTTTTCAACTTTACGTGGAACAAAGTTTGGACGGCCATCGTCGGTGCGAGAAACTTTAGCTACTGCAGCATCACGGCGATTTGTTGGGCGAGTATCTGAAGTCTTGTAATCAGTCTTCTTAAACTCTTTCTTTTCGTACTCAGGCTTTTTGTTTTCAGGCTTGACGTACTCTTTCTTCTTGTATTCAGTCTTCTTAAAATCTGGCTTCTTTTCAATTGGGCGCTTAGTGCGCTCTTCGCGTGCAGCAACAAACTTCTTGGCACGACTCTCTGGCTTTTGTGAATATTCAATGCGCGCTTTGCGCTCTTCTGGTGCCTCAATCGGACGTGGCTTAGATGCAGTTTTTTCTTGGAAGCGCTTTGCGCGCAACTTTGAACGATCAGTTAAGCGAACCTCTTTTTTAGACACGGTTGTTGGATCAGCATCTGAGTAGCGACGTGTGGTCGCAGGCTTTGCTGCCGCGCCTTTACGTGCATTCTTTTCAGCTGTCGTGTGGCGGGCTTTAGGATCGGCGGCTTTAAATTCAGCAGCCTTCTTCGTGCGCTTTGGCTTACCAATAGATGCGGCGCGACGGGCTTTTCCGGGCGCGGGAGTACGTGGTTGTAGAGACATAGAAATGCATACCAATCGAGACGACAAGCGCGTCTCGGGTGTGACTGGCACATAATGGCCGTCAAGGTGGTGATAAGACTCGCAAGTAGCGCTGCATGTGCGGCGCTTAGGGGGAAGTTCTTTGATGCGGTTGCATCAACAAGCCCAATTCTACCCTGAATTATTCCTCGTTCTTACCACGGGATTCTTCGGCTAATTTTTCAAGATCCGGCCGTGGAATTCGCGGAATATCGCCTTTAGTTAAGCGCCGCCATAAATAAAAGGAAACACCCGCAAAAAATGGCCACTCAAATGTATAGACCCAGGCACGCCAATTACCGTCTTGAGCTCGGCCGAATTCAAACCAACCCGCCCATAAACACAAGGGAACAACTACAAATAATGAAATATTAAGTCGGCGCTTTTGTTGCGCAGTTATAGGTGGAGTCGCTGAGTCATTAGTGACCCACTCCGGTGCTTCGAACTCTTCGTGGTTAGACATTTTCTGTCGCAATCTGTGCATCGATATCATGAGATTTCTTTTCTTCAGATTTAATCCAGTGATAAACAGCAAATGACATCCACACAGTATCGATGATCATGGAGCCAGCCCACATGAAGGAACCACCTTGACGTTGATCATTAAGTGAATACATATTGTCGTATAAAGAGCCAGGGGCGGTATAAATAAAGAAGCCGGTTAATGTTTCTGGCACCATCATTAAGAAAAGCGAGATAACTGCCATCGCTGGTGAAATACGACGGTTGGTTAAGTTTCGATCCAACAAATTAAAGTAGAAGAAGTACGGAAGTAGTAAGTACAAGGGAACTTCAAGATAAGTGTGGGCCCAAGCATGATCCATAATAAATTTATGGGGCACTGGCAGGTGTACACCAATCATTAACGCAGCGTAAGTAAACCAACTCAGAATTGGATGTGTAGCTGCTAAAAAGAATTTGTTCTTAGGATGAAATGAAGTGGGCGTACCAAGTACCAGTAATGGACCGGTAATCATCATCAAGGTGATGTGTTGGATCATGTGCAGAGAGAAATAATCCATCGCACGAGCACCAATTGGTGTGATGATTACTAGTAGAGCGCTAACGATTCCAGCGATGAAGAAAATCCGTTGCCGATTACTTACCGTGCCTGCTGGTACGCGTACGTAAAGAAATACAATCAATAAAAGCGGTAAAAGAATCTCTGGGGCCACTTGCCAGGATCCCCAGATACCGATGTCATGATTGTGCATATTCATATGCGATGAAGGCTAGCCCTCGCATACTCCCCAGTACCAGTTAAAATCGCCCCCGAATAGCCTTCACATTTAATAGATACAGGTCTACCCTGCTGTGAATGGGCTCACAATTATCTGTGAGCCATTTGCGTGTCACATGATTTCCCTAACGGGAGGGGCTTGAATGAATAAGCGGATATTTGGTGCGTTAGCAACAGTCATCATCGGGGCGGGTGTAATTGCCGGCATCGGGACATATGTTGCCGCAGCGAAAAATGATTCACGGGTAATGGCGGCAACTCCAGCCGGCACGATGGATACCCCTCAAGGGAATTTGCCTCATGCAACGCTTGCGATCTCGGTGTATCCCGATAGCTCAGCGGGAAGCCATGGAAAAAATGGTGGCGCACACCCTGGCTATGTTACATATGGTCCAGTTACAAACTTTGAAGTCCCAGCTCACTCTGTAATAACAATGACCGTCACAAATTATGACGGCGGCGAGAGTTTAAATAACGATTACTTCGCACGAGTGCGCGGAACCATCGATGGTTCAGCTCAATTAAACGGCGAGCGGATGACATCGATTTCTCCCGATGCGGTAGGTCATACATTTACTATTCACGGTCTTGCAGTTGGTCAAGATGAATTTTTCGTAAGCGTCCCGATGAAGGCAGTTGCTGAAGAAGATATGCCTGAAGAAGGATTTACTACAACACCAAGTGTCACAACGTTCACATTCATTACTGGCGGTCCTGGCGAATATGTTTGGAACTGCGAGTATCCATGCGGTGACGGAACGATTGCAAAGTTCGGTGCAGCTATGTCAACCATGGGCTATATGTCCGGCCACTTTACGGTGAAGGGATAAGGCGCGATGTCTGAACAAATGACTCCTCAAACACCACAGTGGTGGAAGAAACCTGACGTTAAGAAAACCGCAATTCTATGGGCCATATGCACCGTAGTAATCGGTTATGGCGGGGCACAGTTTAATATTCGAAATATTGTTAGCCCAGCGTCACTGACCATGAGTGGCGTAATCGATTTGATGCAGATTTTTACATGGGCTTCGGCTCCAGTTGCTGGGCTTGTAGCTGCAATCTGTTTAACGGTCTTAACTTCTAAGCGTCATTATGGTGATAATCCACCTGCTGATGCAGATCATGAAATCGCAAACTCACCTCGTGTAGTGGGATTATGGATCGTAGTGTCTTCAGTCCTCTGCTTATTTGCATTGGTTGCTGGCTTTATTGTCATTCAAAAAGATTCGGCTGAACTGCTCGATAGTGATGCGATCCAACTCAATGTGACTGGCCAACAGTGGTTATGGAGCATCGACTATCCAAATGGTGCCCGAAGTGAAGATGTATATCTGCCAGTAAATAAGCCAGTGGTCTTTCACGTCACTAGCGTGGATGTAAAGCATTCATTCTGGATTGTGCAAATGGGTATCAAAATTGATGCGAATCCAGGTTACACAACCGAGACAGCTGTGACTCCCAATAAAATTGGGGTATTTGATTTAAGGTGCGCAGAACTTTGTGGCCTATTGCATGCATACATGCAAACCAAAGTACACGTTGTAAGTCAGGCAGATTATGACGCTTGGCTCAATAACCATGCAGCGATTGAGAAGGGCGCATAATGACAACCGTAATGAGCAAACCAGTTTCAGCTCCAGGGAAATCGATTATAGAAAAACTCAATTTCTTTACTGCTCTCGCACTCGGTGCACTTAGCGCAATTGTTGTATGGCGGTTAGCTTTGCAATTCTTGCCGCAAGATACTGAAGTGCGTTTGTTTACTCGCGAAGATAAAATTACATTGCTATCCATGACGGCATGGTTTGTTGGCTTCATGACTGGAATCGGAGCCCTTGTTGGTCCATTCCGCTGGCTTATGGGTAAAGATTTAACCCATGAAGAAAATATGTTCTTGGCGGGTAAAGACATGGGCGTCAAGCGCTATTTCCGATATACAACTGATCATAAAGTTGTAGGAATCCAATACTTAGTAATTACGATGCTTATTTTCGGTATCGGTGGAATTTTAGCGATGCTCATTCGCACAAATTTAGGAACACCTGAAGGCGGCTGGATACATCCTCAGGCATATAACTCAATCGTAGGTACACATGGAATCGTGATGATTGTCGGAACAATCATCATGGTCACTGGACCTTTTGGAAACTTCATTATGCCAATCATGATTGGTGCCAGAGACATGGCATTTCCACGCTTAAATGCTTTGAGCTTCTGGCTCATCGTTGCCGCAGCAGTGCCTTTGCTATGGGGACAATTCTTAGGAGGCATTTCAACGGGATGGACTGCCTATAACCCATTAGCGAGCCAAGCTCCGTTGGGTATGGATGGATACATTATGTTCATCTGTATCTTTGCAATTTCAACAATGGTAGCTGGCGCCAATATCACCACAACCGTTGTGAAGATGCGTGCAAAGGGAATGACATGGAACCGCACACCAATCTTTATTTACGGTGTAGTCGCATCTGTTGCGCTCGCGCTACCAGCGTTCCCAGTCTTCTTTTTGTCGCAAGTACTATCTGCGATGGATCGCGCACTTGATACTTCTTTCTATAACACTGCAGGCGGCGGAAGTGGCTGGTTATATGAAAACTTATTCTGGATTATGGGGCACCCCGAGGTTTATGTAATTTTAATTCCTGCGGTAGCCGCTCTTATGGAAATGGCACCAGTATTTACTCGCAACCCATTGTTTAGTTTTAACGTTGCAATTATGGGAATCGCAGGAATATCTGGTCTTTCAATATTGGTGTGGGCTCACCACATGTATATGTCAGGTTGGGCACCACTTCTTAATACACCGTTTATGTTGACTACCGAACTTATTTCAATTCCAACTGGAATGTTATTTTTAGTTCTGGTGGGCACACTCTGGCGCGGTCGATTGTGGATGACTATGCCGACGATGTCGATCTTTGCACTTCTATGGAACTTTATGATCGGTGGCATTACAGGCATCTACCTGTCAGATGTTCCAGCTGATGCCTTCTTACATGGCTCCATGTATGTGACTGCGCATTTCCACTACACACTTATGGGCGCAGGTTTAACCGGTGCACTTGCAGCTCTTGTTTATTGGTTCCCAGCAATGACGGGTCGCATGTTTGATAAAAAACTAAGCTGGATTTCATTCTGGATGGTACAAATCGGCTTTAATATCGCCTTTATTGGCATGTTTACTGTTGGTCTGGCCGGTCAGCCACGACGTGTTGAAGCGTATGCATCGACTTTTAATACTGGAAACATGATTACAACTGGCGGAGCATATTTAATTATGACCGGCATGCTGGTCTTACTTTACGGAGTTATTTCATCATGGAGGAGCGGTGTTATTGCGCCTAAGAATCCATGGCAAGCAAAAACTCTTGAATGGACAGTTGGATATCCAGTTCCACTTGAGAACTTTGATGTTCTTCCGGTAGTAACTTCTGATCCTTACGGCTATGGAAAGGCAAAGTCATGAGCGTCGAGACACATGCACACCACGAACACCCCGACGTAGTTGGAAGTCGCAATCGGCTTGGTGTAGTTCTCTTATTAGTAGCAGACATAGCATTTGCTTTGAGCATGATCTTTGTCTATTTCTATCTACGCCAACAAAATGTAAACGATATGTGGTTGCCTGCAGCAACGTCTGAGCATCCAGCAATTACTCCACTGGCTTCAAGTGCTGGCTGGACCGTAACTGCGATTGCAGCCTTTGGTTTACTTGCTCATTTCTATGGCCTTAAAGGCGTACGTGCCGGAAACCAAACCCAATTGAAGTTGGGTTCTCTGGTTGCTTTAGTTGCATCAATAGCAGCAATCGTCTATCAATTTAATACGATTGCCACAGCACCATTTACTTTCTCTGATGGTGCCTATGTTTCATGTTTCTATATGTTTACGATTTTAAACTTTGTCCACATTATGCTGACAATCTTTATTTCGCTTGGAAACTGGAATCGTGCGCGTCTTGGAATCTATAAGTCAGATCACTGGCATGTAGACATCGTTAATGTTTGGTGGGTTTGGATGGTTGTGTCATCATTGCTAGGTGCCTTTGCCCTCAGCCACCCATAAAAATAGTTCTAACTGGATCAGCCTCTACATCGCCTTAGGCGTTGTCTGGGGCTGTTCCTTTATCTTCATTAAGTTGGGCCTTGAGTTCCTAACCCCTATTGGTGTGGCTTTTGGGCGGGTATCACTGGGTGCGTTGACCTTAGTCTTTTGGGCACGCTTTAAAGGGATTGATCTACCTACCAATAAAAAACTCTGGTTTCATCTTTGGGTAGTAGCACTTCTACTGAATGTAGTTCCTGGGTTTTTGTTTGCTTTTGCCGAAACAAAAGTGACATCGATTTTAGCTGGAATTATTAACGCAGTCACTCCTTTGATGACCCTGCTGGCAATCATGATTGCTTTTCGTGAAGAAAGACCTAAGAACTATCAAGTGCTTGGATTATTAACCGGCTTTGTTGGAGTACTTACCGTTCTAGGCGCATGGAAAGGCTTAGGAACAAATCCTTTAATTGCAGTGTTAGCACTTTTGTTAGCAGTGACTTGTTATGGAGTTTCTTTCCCGTATTCTCGTAAATATGTTTTGCCACACAAATTAAAGCCTGAGGCAATCGCAGCTGCACAAGTCTCGATGGGAGCACTTACGCTTTTGCCTTTTTATCTTGTGGATGGAATTGCTAAAGATGAATATCGCCCCGGACCAGTATTTGCAATGATTGCACTCGGAGTATTTGGCAGTGGATTTGCATATATT
>CAEZYI010000009.1_pt1 | contig 22757 bp, 24 predicted proteins | sample 7265481 | NCBI WGS metagenome assembly CAEZYI01 (sample SAMEA6813931, study PRJEB35770) | uncultured Actinomycetes bacterium | biome: Freshwater; feature: Freshwater reservoir; material: water | place: Czech Republic | collected 2017-04-14 | depth 30m m | reverse complement strand
GTCCGTCCGAGGACTTCACCAAATGTGCGGTTACGGGAAAGCGGTGACCCGCAACTTGCGACAAGGTCTCCCATGCCAGCTAAACCAGCCGCGCTCAGTGGATCAGCGCCATGGGCGGCACATAATCGGGCTACCTCGTTGAGGCCGCGAGTAATAAGCATCGCCTGAGTATTTTCTCCAAAGCCCATACCGATTGAAATGCCCACAGCAAGGGCGATAACAGACTTAATCGCCCCTGATAGTTCGCAACCCAAAATATCAGTTGATGTATAGACGCGATAGTAAGGAGTCGCGAATAATTTCAGGATCTTCTCGGCAGTCATTGTTGTATGCGCCGCAGCTACCGCACCGGCAGGTTGTCGCAAAATTAATTCATTTGCCAAATTAGGCCCCGTAATAATTCCGACGTTCGTGGTCTCCATTACTTCTTCGATCATCTGAGTCATACGGGACTGCGAACTTACTTCAATGCCTTTTAAAGTACTTATATACAAGGCGTTAGGAGTAGCGAAAGGTTTCCACGAAATCAGATTCTCACGAAGTGATTGTGCCGGAATTGCTAAAACATAGATAGATGAATACTCAAATGCCTCAGCCAAATCATTTGTTGCCCGTAATCCCTGTGGCAAAATATTTGCATCTAAATACTTTTTATTTGTATGGTGAGTATTAATCTCATCAACGACACCTGCATTGCGCCCCCACATGAGTACATGGTTACCGGCATCTGATAAAACCTGAGCCATGGTACTTCCCCATTGACCAGTTCCGAATACGGTTACTTTGCTCATCGCTTCAATTTTTTCTGATTCTTAAAGTTTCCCGTGCGAGGAAGTGTCGATGTATGTGGGTCAAAGATTTCAACGGGGCGTTTTTCACCTCGAAGCTCTTCAAGCAGATCAGTAATCGCTCGCATGACAAATGCAGTCGCTTCAATTAAAGCATCAGCATCATTCTCTCTGCCATACCAAGGTGAGAGATCAAGAGGTGCCCCAACTAAAATCTTTATGGGAGTGCGTGGGAAAAATTTAATCTTTTTTTCATAGGTTGGCATTACGATTTGTGAACCCCATTGCGCTATGGGAATTACTTGTGTGTGAGTCATAATCGCTAACCGAGCAAGTCCCGTTTTTGCAATCATAGGCCACCCTTGTGCATCTCGCGTCAGCGTTCCCTCTGGATATACACCCAATAAATGCCCAGCCTGTAGCGTCTTGACTGCATGTTCGAGAGCTTTAGCTGCATCTTTTCCTTCTCGGACAACTGGAATTTGTCCGGCAGCAAGAATGATTTTCCCAATGACTGGAACTTTAAAGACACCCTCTTTGCCGATATATCGTGGGGCACGCCCACTTCTATAGAGAAAGTGCGTCAAGAATAAAACATCTAGATAGGAAACGTGATTACTCGCAACAATAATTGGACCAGTTGCTGGAATATTTTCCGCACCGCGCCACTGCTTCTTGCCCACCATATTCAACAGAGGAATGACAACGGTGGTGCCGATCTTAAAAGCCCAGTTAGTCCCGAGTGGCTTTCCGGCAGGTGGAGCGTAAGAAACCTTGTACTCCGTCATGGATGCAATGTTAGTGTGTAGGAAAAGAAAACGGGGCCAGCTTTAGCCGGCCCCGCCTTTAAAAAGTTAAAAAGAATTACTTCTTCTTAGCCTTCTTTGCTGCAACCTTCTTCTTGGCTGGAGCCTTCTTGGCTGCAACCTTCTTCTTAGCTGGAGCCTTCTTGGCTGCAACCTTCTTCTTAGCTGGAGCCTTCTTAGCAGCCTTCTTCGCTACTGGCTTAGCCTTAACAACTGGCTTTGGTTCTGGCTTTGGAGCAGGTCCTAGCTTGCGCTCACCTGAGATGACATCCTTCAAACCCTTTGCAGGTAGGAAACGTGCCTTCTTTGAAGCCTTAATCTTGATTGTCTCGCCAGTGAATGGGTTGCGTCCCATGCGTGCTTTGCGATCAACCTTCTTGAACTTACCGAAATCGTTAATCATGACATCTTCGCCCTTGTGTAGGTTACGAACGATTGTGTCAAAAACGATATCTACAGCGTGTGCTGCTTCCTTCTTGCTGTCGTTGAAGTGTGGTGCCAACGCCGCAATGAATTGGGCCTTATTCATTGAAATCCCCTTATTACGCGTAAATGTTAAGCAATTGCTTAACGTGTTAACAAACTTACGCGTATTTATAGGGGTTTTAGCCTATTAATGCAGGCGTGTCGCATACTTTATTTTCTGCATGATCGGCAAAAAACTCATGTTTTACGCGTAGAAAACTCTCAATTTAACCTTGAGGGTTTCCTTTTTTGCGCTCATAGGAGGCCAAAAAAGCAGTGATTTATGCCGATTTCTCGGCTTAACCCTTTATTGGAAGTGTAGTTGGCTTGAATGAAGCTCGAGATTTCTCAAAAGTGGAGATGGAATCAGCGTGTTTGACTGTTAATCCAATGTCATCCAACCCTTCCATTAAACGCCAGCGGGTGTAATCATCGATTGCAAATGGCAGAACAACATCGTTGTATCGAACATTTCGAGAGTCTAAGTCAACGGTTACTTGTGTCGTTGGATCGGCTTCAACGGCCGACCACAGCGCTTCAACATCGCTCTGATCGATGATCACAGTTAATAATCCACCTTTAAGCGAATTACCACGGAAGATATCGGCAAAACGACTAGAGATAACCGCTTTAAATCCATAATTTTGTAACGCCCAGACCGCATGCTCGCGTGATGAACCTGTACCAAAGTCGGCGCCGGCAACTAATACAGTGCCAGCGCTATAGGCAGGTTGATTAAGTACAAACTCGGGATCATTGCGCCAAGCAGCAAACAAGCCATCTTCAAATCCGCTTCGTGTAACGCGCTTTAAATACACTGCTGGAATTATCTGGTCGGTATCTACATTGCTACGACGTAGAGGTACTGCGCTACCAGTATGAGAAATAAATTTTTCCATTTTTTTATCCTTTACAAATCTGCCGGCGAAGAAAGAGTTCCACGTAGAGCTGTGGCTGCTGCCACTAATGGACTTACTAAGTGAGTACGTCCGCCTTTTCCTTGGCGACCCTCAAAGTTTCGATTTGATGTAGATGCAGATCGCTCTCCAACAGATAATTGATCTGGATTCATACCAAGACACATTGAGCAACCTGCATTGCGCCACTCAGCCCCGGCATCAAGAAATACTTTATCGAGTCCCTCTGCTTCTGCTTCAAGTCGCACGCGCGCAGAGCCAGGTACAACCAACATGCGAAGTGTCGATGCAATTTTTTTACCTTTAACAACATCGGCAGCTGCACGCAAATCTTCGATTCGACCATTTGTGCATGAGCCTAAGAAAACAGTGTCAATGGCTATGTTTTTAAGTGGTGTACCGGCTTCAAGGCCCATATAGACCAAAGCGCGCTCTGCAGCACCACGTGCTTCCTCATCCTTAATATCGGCTGGATTAGGCACGTTGGAATTCAGCGGTGCACCTTGGCCTGGGTTCGTTCCCCATGTTACGAAGGGCTCTAAACCATTAGCATCAAGATTAACTTCGACATCAAAAACAGCATCTGCATCAGTAAAGAGAGTTTTCCAATAAGCCAGTGCAGCATCGAAATCCTCTGGTGCATGCGGTTTTCCTTTTATGTAGTCAAAAGTTGTTTGATCTGGAGCAATAAGGCCTGCGCGTGCACCGGCTTCAATAGACATATTGCATACAGTCATTCGTGATTCCATGGATAAGGCCCTGATTGCACTTCCACGATATTCGATGACATAGCCTTGACCGCCGCCAGTGCCAATTTTTGCAATAATTGCCAAAATAATATCTTTCGACGTCACGCCTGGCTTTAATGTGCCTTCAACGTTAATTGCCATAGTCTTTGGACGAGCAAGTGGCAGCGTCTGTGTAGCTAAAACATGCTCAACTTCAGATGTTCCAATTCCAAAAGCAAGAGCGCCGAAAGCACCATGTGTAGATGTATGTGAATCACCGCAGACAATTGTCATTCCAGGTTGAGTAAGTCCAAGCTGTGGTCCAACAACGTGCACAACGCCTTGATCTTTATCGCCAAGTGAGTGAATGCGCACTCCAAATTCGGCGCAGTTTGCGCGTAACGTGTCTACTTGAAGCTTTGAAACAGGATCTGCAATCGGCTTATCAATATTCTGAGTTGGAACGTTGTGATCTTCAGTTGCAATGGTTAATTCTGGGCGGCGTACTTGGCGACCAGCAAGACGTAGACCATCAAATGCTTGCGCACTTGTAACTTCGTGAATCAGATGCAGATCGATATAAACAAGGTCGGGTTCGCCATCGGCAGCGCGAACTACATGCTCTGCCCAAATCTTTTCCGCTAACGTTTTACCCATCGAAGCCAACTCCTTTAACCAATTGCCATATCAAATAGTGGGATGCTAATATCACTCTATGGTCAAGAAGAATAGCGGAGTTGGCGTCTTAGACAAAGCCGTAGCGATTTTAAGCACACTGGAGGCTGGCCCGCATTCATTAGCTGAGCTGGTTGCAGCCACTGGCATTGCCCGCCCTACTGCTCACCGCTTAGCCGTTGCCCTTGAATTTCATCGCTTAGTTACTCGCGATTTATCTGGTCGTTTCATCATCGGAAATCGCGCCGGCGAATTAAGCGTGGCTGCAGGCGAAGATCGTTTACTTGCAGCAGCTGGGCCCGCCCTTGCCGCATTACGCGATGCAACGGGTGAGAGTGCGCAGTTGTACAAGCGTCAAGGAGATCAGCGCATCTGTGTTGCAGTTGCCGAACGTCTTTCTGGTCTTCGTGATTCTGTGCCGATTGGCGCAGCGCTAACGATGCAGGCTGGCTCTGCGGCTCAGATTTTATTGGCGTGGGAAGATAGCGAAAAGATTCACCGTGGTTTAACTAATGCTCGGTTTACCGCTGCTCAGTTATCTGCCGATCGTCGTCGTGGATGGGCACAATCAGTTGGCGAGCGTGAAGCTGGAGTCACATCGGTATCTGCTCCAGTAAAGGCACCCAATGGAAAAGTTATTGCAGCAGTAAGTATCAGCGGACCAATTGAACGTTTAGGTCGTCAGCCTGGCCGAATTCATGCTGCGGCCGTTGTTGCTACAGCTGCTCGCTTGAGTGAATATCTAGCTCGCGAATAACACGGCCAATAACACCAAAGCCAAAACCCTTGCGTTGTAGCAGAGATTGAATGCGACGTATCTGAACTTCTGCTTCTAATCGAGACATCGTTGAATATTTTTTCATCGCTAGTGAAAATGCCATCCGATACTCATCTTCATCATCGATCTCATCGAGTGCTGCATCGATTGAGCTTTGATCAACTCCCCTAGTACGAAGTTCGCCTGCGATTATTCGCTTTGAGAGTTTCTTAGATGTATGTCGAGATTGGGTCCATGCTTTTGCAAACTCGGCATCATTAACTAAGCCAGCTTCTTGAAGACGGTAAATTACTGCGTTAGCAATATCGTCCTCAATGCCACGCTTTTTGAGGTGAGCCAGAAGCTCACCCTTACTCTTGGCCCGCGTAACGAGTGCGTTTAATGCAATCGTATGTGCGATTGAGTAAGGGTCAGCGTTCTGGTCAACTTTTGCAAACTCAAGGCTAATTAGAAATCAACCTCTGCTGTGGCCTCATCGATTGCTGCAATCAGATCGGCATCGACCACGATAGGCACAAAGTGTGCGCGAATCTTGGATTCAATCTCATTAGATAAATCTGGGTTATCAAGAAGGAATGTACGAGCATTCTCCTTGCCTTGACCCAATTGATCGGCCTCATATGTATACCAAGCGCCAGACTTCTTAACGATACCGATTTCAACACCCATATCGATAAGTGAGCCTTCGCGTGAAATACCTGTGCCATAAATAATGTCGAACTCAGCTTGCTTAAATGGTGGAGCCATTTTGTTCTTGACTACCTTAACGCGTGTGCGGTTACCGACGGCATCTTGGCCATCCTTAAGCGTTTCAATACGACGGATATCAAGACGAACCGATGCGTAAAACTTAAGCGCTTTTCCACCTGTAGTAGTTTCAGGAGAGCCGAAGAAGACACCAATCTTTTCGCGAAGCTGATTAATGAAGATTGCAGTCGTCTTTGATTGATGAAGTGCTCCAGTAATTTTACGGAGTGCTTGAGACATAAGGCGAGCTTGCAAGCCCATATGTGAATCACCCATCTCGCCTTCAATTTCAGCACGAGGAACAAGGGCTGCAACTGAGTCAACGACAACTAAATCAAGTGCGCCGGAGCGAATCAACATATCCATGATCTCTAGTGCTTGCTCACCAGTATCTGGTTGCGAAACAAGAAGTGCATCGATGTCAACGCCAAGCTTCTTTGCATACTCTGCATCGAATGCATGTTCAGCATCGATGAATGCGCAGATTCCGCCGGCTTTTTGTGCATTAGCGATTGCATGCAAAGTAAGAGTTGTCTTACCTGAAGACTCTGGTCCGTAGATTTCTACGATACGTCCGCGTGGCAAGCCACCGATACCAAGAGCGATATCTAATGCGATAGAACCAGTTGGGATAACTTCAATAATCTGGTTTGTACGATCTGACATCTTCATTACTGAGCCTTTACCAAATTGACGTTCGATCTGGGCTAGGGCTGTGTCGAGCGCTTTTTGGCGCTCAGTGGTTGCTTTTTCCTGCGATGCATCATTGGCTTTATTGCTTTTTTCAGTAGCCACTTCATTCCTTTCGATAGAACGTCGTGTGACGTTTGGTCTCTGGCCCAGAAGGTACGGAGACCCACCGACGGACCGCTGCTGGCGTCCCACGGACTGTGGGAAAGAAGCTACGGGCGGAAGGTGGAACCGCTCTGGTTGTACAGGCATAAGGATAACCGAACACCTGTTCGAAAGGTAGCAGGCTCCACTGACAGATCTGAGCGTGTCGCACGCTCAGGATGCACCCATACTTACCCAGTGCTGATTCTGCTGCCCCCCAGTGAGAAGAAGGCCCTCATCCCTGGGCCAGCTATCGATGTCTACAGCGGCGTGCTCTACAAGGCTCTGGATTGGGCATCCCTGACTGAGTCCCAGCGTGCGCGGGGTGAAGAATCCATTGCCATCATCTCAGCTAAATATGGGGTGCTGCGGCCATTAGATCCGATCGAGGCGTATAAAGAAAAGATTAATAACGCTGTGATGCGCCAGCCAGTCACTGATTATTTAGACGCGATTAATACGGATTTGATCATTGACTGTCGCTCCTCTACCTATCAAGGCGTATGGACTCCCCCGCGAAATATATGTGTTGAAGTGAAGGTCTTTACCGAAATCAATGGTGTGAAAAAAATTATTACGCATATGTCTAAAAAGACAAGGGGCGAAGTAACACGAATACTTCTGCAAGAGAATGCACCGAATAATCCCCATGAACTTCATGAAGTTATTTCGCGGTATTTTCAATGTCAACTGATTGAAGCTAGTGACACTTCACCGTGGATTCTAGAGGTTATTGCTCGCTAGTTTGTTTAATAATCTTCACAATTAAATCTGGATGATCCCACATAGGTGCATGGCCGCACTTATCAATGACTAACCATGTGTTGTGCGATGGGGCTAGTGAACGCTCCTGTGACACGGGATATGGCAAAGTATTATCGGTATCACCAAAGAGAATTGTTACTGGAACTTGCGCGTCTATATGAGCTTCGAATCGCTTGGTAAGCATCCCATCCCACGCCGGAAAGTATCCCGTACAGGTAGCCATTGCAAAACTTGCGTCATAGCAAATTTCATAACTTAACTCTTGCCACTGTGGACTTACATTAGAGAATCCAATTTTTCGTAAAAGCTGTGAGCGTAATCCGATTTTCAGAAATGGCTTTAATACTTTAGCTAAGTAGTAAGACCGGGCTTCACTAGGTAAACGCCCTGATGCCGGAGTAAGCCATAGACCAGCTGGTGCTAAACCGGTGAGTGATTTTATTCGCGCAGGTTGCTCTGCTGCCATCTCGAGAGCTATCCAACCGCCTAATGAGTTTCCAACAACATGGAATTCCCGAATTCCATAATCGCTTTTCACTGTATCGAAAATTAACCGACCTAAGGACTGTGGATCCATAGCCAGGTTTTGCTTAAAGGGGCTCAATCCATGGCCAGGTAGATCGACAGTAATCACCCGAAAGCATTGAGAGAGTGCGGAAACTATCGGTTTAAATGCTGTTGCCGCTGAACCAAGTCCGTGAATGAGAACTAGAGGTGGGTTTGAATCACTCGTTTGGGTAAGGGTAGTAGCGAGCTTCATATTTAAAACCTGTGCTTTTCAGTCTCTTGTGGGTGCTCTTTGCACACTGCTCGCCAAATCTCATCGGGCTCAAAACCATCGCTTAGCGCTTCATTGACGCTTCGACTGCCCAGCTCAGAGATCGCGATATCTACCGGAAAATGTGAGCCCACTCCAAAGGAGAGCGTGATGCGCTCACGTAAATCAGAGATTCGCACGAGAGATAAGTAGCTCTGCCGCTAGACGTGACTCCTCTGGAGTTAATGGTTGCAATACTTGTCCAACTAACCAACGCAGTGCGACGTCGGCAATAACTTGGCTCCCGGTAATTGTTGCCAAAGATTGCGAAAACGTTTTCCACAAAGGATGCGTTGAAGCACCAAGTGCTAAGGCTAAAGGTGCCGGATCATGAGTACGCATGTGTGCGAGTGCGGCATCAGTTGAAATTTGAATTGACAACATTTCAAGTGCCTCAGTTGCGGTTTGAGCACTGCTTGCAATTGCAATCAGGCGCTCAATCTCAGATTCACACAGCGCAGCAATCACGCTCTCTTTATCGCGATAGTGGTTATACAAAGTCGCGCGAGAAACTTGTGACGTATCGGCTATTTCAATCATTGACATTTTTGCAAGACCAACAGTTGTAATTAATTCTTTAGTTCCAGCAAGAATCGCACTTTGTGTGCGTCGATGTGTCGTGACTTGTGGCGCGTACTTATTAAGCGGCATCGACGACAGTGAGGGTAACGCTCTCATGACTTGCTAATTCAATTGCGACATCACTGAAAATTCCAGAGAGTGAAAGACCAAGCGCGCTAGCAATCGCATTGAGCAACTCGGAGGATGCTTCTTTTTGACCGCGCTCAACTTCAGATAAGTAACCTAATGAGACTCGAGCCTCACGCGCGACATCACGAAGCGTGCGATTTTGCGATGTGCGGGCAGAGCGAAGTGTTTGGCCAACGGCTTCACGTACAAGTACCACGGTCACTCCTCTCTTAACTGCGATGTCTAAGGATACGGGCAAAAGTTGCAATCGCGCTTGCTGTAGCCGCGTTTCGCACGGTTTCACGCTCACCCGATAGGGATAGTTCGATGGTTTGTGAAACCGGTCCTTCAATAGCTACCCAGACCGCACCGACGGGATGCCCATCTATTGGGTTAGGTCCGGCAACACCTGTTGTACTAATTGCCCACGTTGTTCCGAAAGATTTAATGGCTCCTTGTGCCATTGCTATGGCAACTTTTTCGCTGACCGATGTGTGCTCTGCAAGTACACCAGGATCTACATCTAAATGCGAAATCTTTATCTCATCGCGGTAGGCAGTTATTGCTCCAACAAAAACATCAGATGCACCGGGAATGCTAACTAGCGCAGAACTAAGAGCTCCGGCAGTTAAGGATTCAGCTGTGCTTACTGTCTCACCACGCGCACGCAACGTATCGACTATCTCAGCAGCTAAGCCGATGATGTCCGGTGATAGCGTCATAATCTCCTACTTAGGTTTCTTTAGGGCAGACTGTACATAATAAAGCCCAGTAACAACAGTGAGAATAATAGCAACTGCCATAAAGCTATCGCGGAACCAATAAAGGTTTGAGCTCAATGGGAGAACATAGAAGCCCACTCCAAAATTCTGGAAAGTTGACTTTATCTTTCCCCCCTTATTGGCAGCGATGACGCCTCGCTTAATAATTGCCAATCGAAAAATAGTTATTCCAATTTCGCGCACTAATATCACAATCGTAATCCACCAGGGTAGCCGTCCTAAAATCGACAGACTTATCATCGCCGTTCCGATCATGAATTTATCGGCCACTGGATCTAGAAATTTACCTAGCTCAGTTATGGAGTTACGGCTGCGCGCTAAGTTGCCATCGGCGATATCAGAAAGGCCTAAGAAAAAGAAAACTAACCAAGAAATGTATTGCCATGTGGGATCGTTGCCACCATTTTTAAACAGCGTATATGCACCTACCGGAACAAGTAGTAGCCGAGCGATAGTTATGAAATTTGGAGTGATGAAGCCTGGGAGTTTCATACAGGTTTAGCCACCAAGTCAGCGCCCATTGAATCTATGACAACGGCATCAACGTACTGTCCCACCGCAAAATCTGTGCCGATAAAGCTTATAGATCCATCGACTTCTGGACCTTGATGCGCTGCGCGACCTTCTTGAAGCTCTGCATCCTCGATCAAGACTCGAACATGCTCTCCAATGCGCGCTTGAGCACGGGCTGAGACCATCTCATCGGCCAATGATGACAGAGTTTCTAAGCGTTGTGCGATGACTTCTTGATCAATCTTGCCATCAATGGTGAGAGCTTCAGTGTTGTCTTCATCAGAGTAACCAAAGACACCGACCGCATCTAACTTGGCTTGAGTAATAAATGTTGCCAGAAGATCGAAATCTTCCTCAGTCTCCCCCGGAAAGCCAACAATAAAGTTAGACCTTATTCCGGCTTCTGGTGATAAAACTCGAATTTGATTTATCAAATGTAAGAATTTTTCATTATCACCAAAGCGGCGCATGCGACGCAAAATTGTTGGGCTAGAGTGTTGAAAAGATAGATCAAAATAAGGTGCTGTCTTTTGTGTTGCAATCATCGCTTGAATCAAAGTTGGGCGCATCTCAGCGGGCTGCAAGTAGGACAAGCGAACGCGCTCTACTCCTTCTAAGGCAGCTATTTCAGGTAAAATCTTTTCCATTAGCTGCAAGTCGCCTAAATCTTTTCCATAGGAAGTTGTATTTTCACTTACAAGGAATAACTCGCTCACACCATTGGCAATTAACCAGCGTGCTTCTTCCATGATTTCATGTGGGCGCCGTGAAACGAAAGATCCGCGGAAATATGGGATCGCACAAAATGAACAACGGCGATCACACCCTGAGGCAATTTTCAATGGTGCCCATGGTGCACTTCCAAGACGCTTACGTGTGAACTCTTCACTTACCTGTACATCTGCTCTATCACTGGGGGCGATTGGCAAAAGCGCTCTTCGATCACGTGGAATGTGTGGAACGTGTGCGTTACCTGCAACGATCGACTGTAAACGTGCAGAAATATCTTTGTAATCGTCAAAACCTAAAATTGCATCGGCCTCTGGAAGGGCTTTAGCTAACTCTTGGCCATATCGCTCTGCCATGCATCCAACTGCAACAACTGCCCGGGTAACTCCGTGACCTTTAAGAGAGTTTGCTTCAAGTAAGGCGTCAATAGAGTCTTTTTTAGCGGATTCAATAAATCCACATGTATTAACCAAGGCAACTTCGGCCGACTCAACATCCTCGACGAGTGTCCATCCATCGGCGGCAAGTCTGCCCGCCAACTCTTCAGAGTCAACTTCATTGCGTGAGCACCCTAAAGTGACGACTGCTACGGTGCGCTTCATTGAAGGAATCTTACCGTGTTAAGAATCGACTCCATACGACACGCTAACGACCTGCCTATCACTGCCAATCGGCTCAACTTTCTTGCCATTGACCACAACATCTACGCCACCCGCGTTGCCCACTTTAAGATCTAAGCGAGTCTCACTTGAAAAAATCTTTGATACACCTTGTGCAAGTTGCCCACTAAATAACGTTCTGCCCGAAGCATCAGAAACAAAGAGCCATGTCTTAGCACGAGTAGTAGCTATGACAACTTCTACGCCCTTGCCGGTTGTAAATGTACTTTGTTCAGAAGGTGTCGGCTCAGGAATTTGTGTAGCAGACGTAGTAGGCGAGGCTGAAGTTTGAGACGAAGCAACTTTACCGCTCTGGGTATTTGAGACAATTATCTGAACTAATCCAACTACACCTAATAAAATAAGTGAGATTGCGATGAGAGCTTTCCACGAGACTTTGCTTGTCTCACTTGGCTGGTGCATGACGCTATTTTCAATAAGCAAATCTCGCATTGTTCTTTTTTCAACGCCTTGCTCTTCATCGAATAAGCGAAGAAATTCCTTGGCATCAGCTTTTAATGCAATCGCGATATTTCTTACATGGCCACGCGCATACGTCTGTCCACCGCAATTTACGAAATTATCTTCTTCCATCTCTCGCAATAATGTTGACCGTAAATTAGTTTTGGCCGACAAATCATCAATACTCAACCCGGCATTAGCACGGGCCTTTGCAATTGATGATCCAATAGTCATATCTTTAATAATCCTAAGAACATAGATCAGGGAAGTACAAAGTCTAGAACCCATGCTCTACTTCAGGCTAGTGGCAAGTGTGAGAACACGGGGTGAAATCAGAGTAACGTGAAGTGGCAACCCTTATTTAGTAGTCTCGAAGCGTGGCAAGGACAGAATCGAGTTCATCGGGTTTGACCATTACTGTGCGCGCCTTTGAACCCTCAGAGGGACCAACAATTCCACGCGACTCCATAAGATCCATTAAGCGTCCAGCTTTCGCAAAACCTATTCGCAGTTTACGCTGAAGCATCGAGGTTGAGCCGAACTGCGTTCCAACAACTAATTCAACGGCTTGGCACAATATGTCTAAGTCATCGCCTATCTCTTTATCCATCATCTTTGGATGACTGATGGGTGCAGTGACATCATCGCGATATCTAGGCTTTAACTGCTTCTTCACATGTGATGTAACTGCTTCAATCTCACGCTCTGAAACATATGCACCTTGAATTCTTACTGCGCGACTTGCACCCATTGGAATAAATAATGCATCGCCTTGACCAACTAATTTTTCTGCGCCAGGTGTATCTAGAATCACTCGGCTATCTGCAAGTGAGCTAGTTGCAAATGAAAGTCTTGAAGGAACGTTTGCCTTAATCAGGCCTGTAACAACATCTACCGATGGACGTTGAGTTGCCAAAACTAAATGTATTCCCGCAGATCGAGCTAACTGCGTGATTCGAACTACTGACTCTTCTACTTCTTTTGCCGCAACCATCATCAAATCTGCAAGCTCATCAATAATGACAAGAAGGTACGGGTACGGCTCTATTGTGCGATCGCTATCGGGTGGTGGAACAACTTTTCCGGCTCGCACTGCCTTATTGAAATCATCGATATGTCTAAAGCCAAACGTAGAGAGATCTTCATAACGCAGATCCATTTCTCGTACAACCCACGTCAGTGCATCTGCAGCCTTTTTTGGGTTAGTAATAATCGGTGTAATTAAATGTGGAATGCCCTCATAGGCCGTTAACTCCACGCGCTTTGGATCAATTAAAACAAGGCGTACATCATCGGGAGTTGAGCGGGACAAAATAGAGATAATCATGGCGTTGATCATCGAAGATTTTCCAGCACCGGTTGCACCAGCGACCAGTAGGTGAGGCATTTTTGCTAAGTTGGCACAAATGAAATTGCCCTCGACATCTTTGCCAAGCGCGACCAACATTGGGTGGTGATCTTGTCCGGCAACTGATGAACGAAGCACGTCGCCAAGTGCAACAATTTCACGATCAGCATTTGGGATCTCAATTCCAACGGCTGACTTACCTGGGATTGGTGACAAGATTCGTACATCACCGCTTGCGACAGCATAAGAAATATTCTTTGCCAAAGCAGTAATTCTCTCAACCTTGACTGCATTTCCAAGTTCAACTTCATAGCGTGTAACTGTTGGGCCACGCATAAATCCAGTTACTTGTGCATCTATTTCAAACTGCAAGAAAACTTCAGTGAGCGCAGCCACTACTGCTTCATTTGCCTTGCTCTTGGCTTTAGCCGGCGGACCGGCACGCAACATATCTATTGGTGGTAGTTCATATGTTGAATCAGCAGATAAAAGAAGTTGCTCTGGACGTTTTTCTGTTGGAATGACAACGGGTGAGACTGGAATCGGCACAGTGAACTCTTCATCGAAACTCTCTTCATCGAGCTCTTCTTCTTCCGGCTCGTTCCATGCGGCAACAACTGGAGTTTCAAAAGGCGGAGTATCGGTTACTTCAAAATCTTCAACTTTGACTGATCGCTCGGGACGTTTTGACCACGCCCAGGTACTTGCGCCAGAAATCTTTCTAAAAACCTCACTCACTGGGGTTGATGTAACTACCAAGATTCCAAAAACAAATACCAATGCAAGAACTGGGTACGTTAACACTGATGTCATGAGCGCCACTAGTGGTGTTGTGACTCCATATCCAATCCAGCCTCCACCATGGCGCATCGCTGTTGCACCAGTACCGATTGAGCCATTAAGTAGATGAGCTAAACCAGTTGATGAAAGCAATAATGCGATTGTGCCAACTATTACCCGACCAAGAGCCTTTTTATCATCGGGAGTTCTAAATAACTTCACTGCGAAATAAACCAGAACGAGTGGTGCAGCAAAACCAATGCGCCCGATGCCTCCATAAATAAAGGCATAGACAGCGCGACTTAAAATATTGTCAGCATTAAACCAAGTGCCTGCAGTTGCAATCAAGGCAAGGATTAAAATAAGAAAGGCAATGCCATCACGTTGATGTGCAGGATCTAAATCTTTAGCTCCCCGTGCGATGAAACGTACGGAACTTCCAAGAGCTTTTGCGAGTAAACGCCATAGCGAAGTTAACCCTCGACCGAGTGCTCCACCTACTGCGCCGGTCTTACTTTTGGATTTCTTTCGTTTAGCCACACGCGCAATCCTAAAGGATGGCTAATTTATGGCGAACTAGGCTCGCCGCAATCAAACCTCAATCACAACTGGGATGATCATAGGTTTTCTTCGATGCTCTCCACCAACCCAACCACCTACAGTTTTTCGAACAATCTGCGATAACTGATGCGTTCCATTTATTCCATCGACCACGGCTGCAGCTAACGCCTTCTCGATCTTTAATTTAACATCATCGAAGAGCGCCATATCTTCGTTAAATCCACGAGCATGAATATCTGGGCCAGCAACAATTTTTCCACTCTGAGAATCGATGACAACAACTACAGAAATGAATCCTTCTTCACCTAAAATACGACGATCCTTGAGTGACGTCTCTGTAATGTCTCCAATACTTTGACCATCGACATAGACAAAACCACACGGCACTGATCCAACCACGCTGGCTTCGTGATTAACTAAATCAACGACAACTCCATTTTCGATAATGAGTGCATTAGCGCGAGCAACACCTGCTGAAATCGCCAATTCAGCATTAGCTTTCAGATGTCGCCATTCACCGTGTACCGGCATTACATACTTAGGTTTAACTATGTTGTAGCAGTACAAGAGTTCACCTGCAGCTGCGTGCCCCGAAACATGCACCATTGCATTGGCTTTATGAACGACTTTGGCTCCAAAGCGAGTGAGCTCATTTATGATTCTAAAAACCGAGTTTTCATTACCAGGAATTAAAGATGACGCCAAAATAACAGTGTCACCCTCCCCTACGCGAATTTGGTGATCTCCATTTGCCATGCGTGCAAGGGCAGCCATTGGCTCACCTTGAGAACCAGTGCATACTAAAACTACATTGTCATCGAAGGAATCAAGATCTTTGACATCCATAAGAACGCCAGATGGAACCGTTAGATACCCCATGTCTTCGGCGATTTTCATATTGCGAACCATTGAGCGTCCAATAAAAATAACTTTTCGCCCATGCAAGGCCGCAATATCGATGACCTGCTGGACTCGGTGCACGTGTGAAGAAAATGAAGCGACAATGACTCGACGTTTCGTTGAAGCAATCACACGATTGAGCGCAGGCATAATTTCGCGCTCTGATGGAGTAAAGCCCGGGACATCAGCATTAGTTGAATCAACAAGAAAGAGATCAACGCCTTCTTCGCCAAGACGGGCAAATGTTCTCAAGTCAGTAATACGCCCATCCAATGGAAGTTGGTCCATCTTGAAATCACCAGTGTGCAGAACGCGACCGGCATCAGTATTAATAACTATTGCAAGCGCATCTGGAATTGAGTGATTCACTGCCACGAATTCAAGTTCAAAGGGACCTACATCTTCATGCCCACCTTCACGAACTTCACGTGTCAACGGAGAAATTCGATGTTCTTTTAACTTTGCAGTTATCAATGCCAACGTGAGCGCTGAACCATAAATTGCGATGTCGCCGCGTTCGCGTAATAGATAAGGAACTGCTCCGATGTGGTCCTCATGACCATGCGTGAGTACTAAACCAACTACATCATCCAAACGATCACGAATATATGAAAAATCCGGCAATATTAAATCAATCCCGGGTTGATTATCTTCTGGAAATAGTACGCCGCAATCGACAATAAGTAGCTTCCCTTTAGTTTCGAAGACAGTCATATTGCGACCGATTTCAGCTAAGCCGCCAAGTGCAACAATGCGCAAACCGCCATCAACAAGTTTTGTTGGAAGGCCTAAATCTGGATGCGGATGATTCATTAGTTAAACGCTAACGCCACCGGCGCGAAGATCTTCGCGCAACTGCGCAATCTGCGCATCGGTTGCATCAACTAAAGGAAGACGTGTGTGACCACCAGGTAAGCCCATAAGTGTGAGAGCGGCTTTAGTCAAAATTGCGCCTTGCGTACGGAAAGTTCCAGTAAAGACTGGTAATAATTTTTGATGAATTTCAAGCGCCTTCGCCGCATCATCTGCAAACCAAGCGTTAAGCATCGCTTTTAAATCACTGCCAACAGTGTGCCCGCAGACAGAGACAAAACCAACTGCTCCAACAGATAACAACGGTAGATTTAAAATGTCATCGCCTGAATAAACAGGGATTCCGCAGCGCTTAATTACCCAAGAGGTTGCCGCAACATTTCCTTTTGCATCTTTGAGCGCGACAATTGAAGGATGTTCGAAGAGTTCAACAATTGTGTCAGACTCAATCTCTACACCGGTGCGGCCCGGAATGTCGTAAAGCATCATTGGCAATCCAGTTGCATTAGCCATTGCTAAGAAGTGGGCTTTGATTCCAGCTTGTGGAGGTTTGTTGTAATAAGGAGTAACGACCAAAATTCCATCGGCGCCAGCGGCTTCACTTCGCTTGGCTTGGTTAATTGAATAATCTGTTTCATTATCGCCAGCACCAGATAAAACATGAACGTTGGAGCCAACAACCTTCTTCACTACTTTGATGATCTCCTCTTTCTCAGAGGATTTAGTGGTGGGTGCTTCACCTGTTGTTCCGTTAACAACAATTCCATCATGGCCGGTCTTGACCAGATGATCAGCGATTTTCTCGACACCATTCCAGTCGATGCTGCCATCTTTATTGAAGGGAGTGACCATCGCGGTCAACATGCGACCGAAAGGCGCTGGAGTACTCATGCGCCTAACTCTACCCGTACTAAGGTGCGATTCGTCCAGATTTTTCGAAAGCCCCGTAGGTTAGCGGCATTAATTTTGCGAATTCCGCCTCCATTTTCTCGGCCACCATCTCAATTTCGCGTTGCGGATAGCTAGGAAAATGCGAGCCTTCTCGGGATGTGCGCAGTGATAAAAAATTCATTAAAGCGCGGGCATTCATAGTCACATACATAGATGAGTACGTAGCTACTGGAAGTACTACGCGCGCAACTTCGCGGGCGATTCCGGCATCCAACATTTTTTGATAACTATCGTAGGCAACTACATAAGCCTCTTTCATCGCCTTAATTGATATTTCAAACTGTTCAGTAGTGCCATCTTCAAATGTGTAAGCGCCTGTCTTGCCAACCTGAAGCAACTTGCGAGATTTTGATGGAATATAAAAAACGGGTTTCAATTCGCGATAACGACCACTCTCTTCATTATATGAAGCGATTCGGTGTCGCATAAATTCACGGAAAACAAAAATAGGTGCAGAAATAAAGAAAGTCATCGACGTATGTTCAAATGGTGAGCCGTGACGTTCGCGTGCCAAATAATTAATCAAACCTGCTGAGCGCGCTGGATCCTCGCCAATCTCTTCCATGGATTGCTCCCCCGCTGTAGAAACTCGGGCTGCCCAAATCACGTCTGCATCACTTGCACTCGATTTCACAAGTTCGACTGTCACGTCATCGCGGTAAATAATCTCTTCACTCATGGGTTGACCTTATCTATCTAGGTGTTGGTGGCTTTGGATTTCTAAGGCAGAATGTCCGCGTGTCCAAAATTGACTCCGTCACAGTTCGCGACTCTTTGAGTGTCTCCTTTACAGTGGGGGCTTACGGGGTTGCCTTTGGTGCCGCCGCTGTTGCAAATGGTTTTTCAGTCGTACAGAGCTGCCTCTTATCTCTTCTGACGTTTTCAGGTGCATCCCAATTTGCCGTTATTGGCGTTGTAGGCGCTGGTGGCAGTGCAATAAGTGGGATTGCAACAGCCTCGCTGCTTGGAATTCGAAATGCTTTATACGGCGTGATTATGGCTCCACGGTTAAAAGTGAGCGGCTTAAGAAGAGTGATTGCCGCGCAGATAACTATTGATGAATCAACTGGTGTTGCTCTTGGTGCTGAAAAACGTAATGAAGCCGCTATGCGCCATGCTTTTTGGTTAACTGGGAGTGCCGTATTCATCTTTTGGAATCTTTTCACTGTTGCCGGTGCACTTGGCGCACAAGCCATGGGAGATACTCGAGCCTGGGGACTTGATTCTGCGGTTCCAGCAGCATTTTTAGGCCTATTGTGGCCACGTCTTGAAAAAAATAGTGATCGCGCATTAGCTATCGTTTCAATCATTTTTGCAATTGCAATGACACCGATTTTACCCGCCGGTTTACCTATCATTGCTACAGCATTTATCGCAATTACCGTTGGATTACGTCGATGAATACATTCTGGTTCGCAACTATCGGAACAAGTGTCATAGCCTTTGCTCTTAAATTTGCTGGCCACTCGATTCCGCAACAGTGGCTAGAAAATCCAAAACTACAAAAGATAAATGCGCTGATACCAATCGCACTACTCAGCGCACTGGTTGCTGTTCAAACTTTTACTTCAGAGAGCAAAGTAATGATTGACCATCGATTAGCAGGCCTTTGTACAGCGGTGGTAGCACTGCTTTTGAAGGCGCCGTTTCCGGTTGTCGTTATCTCTGCGGCAGTTACGTCAGCAGTAATGTATAACTGGCTTTAAATTATGCCCAACGCAGTTAATTTAGCTTTTAAATCAATGTCTGATGGCTCGGTTAAATGAGTTCCATCGGCAAAAACAATTACTGGGATCGACTGTGCTCCACCGTTAATCTCTTTAACCTTTTCAGCTGCTGAAAGATCGGCATCTACATCAATAATTGTGTAAGCAACATTGAGTTCATCCATTAACCGCTTTGATCGACGGCAATCTCCGCACCAATCAGCGCTGTACATTGTGATTTCTTTCAGTGACATGTGTATTTCTCCCTTTACATGAATTTTTCAAGGCCATGAGTAAGCCCTGGTACGGTTATAACTTTACGAACACCTAATAACACTCCAGGCATAAATCCAGCGCGATCGATTGAATCATGTCGAATTGTTAGGGTCTCTCCTAGTCCACCAAAGATCACTTCTTGGTGGGCAACTAGACCACGTGCACGAACAGAGTGAACGGGAATATCACCGACAAGTGAACCACGAGCTCCATCAAGAGATGTAGTAGTTGCATCTGGCATTGCCGCTAATCCTGCAGCCTTTCGCGCATCACTCATCAATTGCGCGGTGCGAGATGCGGTTCCACTGGGGGCATCGACTTTATCTGGGTGGTGTAATTCAATAATTTCAGCTGATTCAAAGTATCGAGCTGCTTTGGTTGCAAACTCCATCATTAAAACGGCGCCAATAGCAAAGTTAGGCGCGATAAGAACGCCAACTGTTGGATTGGCTGCGCAGAGTTTTTCGATAGTGGCCAACCTTGCATCATCGAAGCCTGTCGTGCCAACTACTACATTAATTCCATTATTGATAAGAAAATCTAAGTTAGACATCACTGAATCTGGAGTTGTGAAATCTACAACAACATGAGTTCCCGAGCCAATGAGTTGTTCGAGTGAATCGCCTAAATCCAATGCAGCAATCAGTGACATTCCAGGATCGGCTTCTACGCTCTTAACAACCTGTCCACCCATGCGACCTTTTGCACCTAAAACAGCGACATTTATCATTTCAATACCTTCTCAAACTTGGCAGTACTTTTAAAGGGACCAACAAGTGCAAGCGTAGGCGTTTTAGTCAGATAGGCGCTGGCAATTTCGCGAATGTCTTGTTCATTCACGGCCGAAACCGCCTTCAAAATATCGTCGAAGCCCATAATCGCCCCGTAGACAATCTCATTTTTGCCGATGCGACTCATGCGCGATCCAGAGTCTTCTTGACTCAAAACAAGTGAGCCGCGGACAGCGCCCTTTGCACGTTCAATCTCTTCATGCGACATTCCGTTTTCGGCAACGTCGGCTAGGACTTCACGGATAATTTCGAGAACTTCTATTGCTTTAGCTGGCTTACATCCTGCGTAGAAGCCAATTTGTCCACTGCCGGCAAACTGCTGGGCATAGGCATACACCGAATATGCAAGGCCACGCTTTTCGCGAATCTCTTGAAATAAACGTGATGACATTCCGCCACCTAGTGCCGATGCCAAAATACCCATGGCAAAACGGCGCTCATCATGTCGAGCAACGCCCTCCATGCCATAAAACATGTGTGCTTGCTCGGTCGTGCGTGAAATTAATCCAACACTTTGCTGCGCCGCCATTTTGGGGGGCGTGTTTGGGCGAATTACTGGTGCACCGAGTACATCTAAGAATCCATCCTTGGACAGTGCGGCTTCAACCATCTGTACAACTTTTTTGTGTTTGATATTGCCGGCAACGGCAACAACTAAATCTTGTGGCAGATAACGCTTTTTATAATAATTAAAGACGCTATTGCGCGACATAGAGTTAATCGAATCTATTGTTCCAAGAATTGGACGACCCAGAGGCGTGTCTCCAAAGTAAGTTTCGGCATATAAATCATGCACTAAATCACTGGGGTCATCATCGCGCATGGCGATTTCTTCCAGAACTACTTTACGTTCAGCATCTACATCAAGTGCGCTCACAATTGAAGATGTGATCAAATCTGAGATGACATCGATAGCCATGGGTAGATCTGTATCAATAACACGTGCGTAAAAGCAGGTGTACTCCTTAGACGTAAATGCATTCATCTCTCCGCCAACAGATTCGATGGAGGATGAAATCTCTAATGCCGTCCGGCGGGTAGTGCCCTTAAACAATAAATGCTCTAGAAAGTGAGAAGCCCCAGCAACTGCCGGGGTTTCATCACGTGAACCTACATTGACCCAGATACCAATCGCGGCGCTGCGTACCGAAGCAACTTCTTCAGTAACGATACGCAGACCGCTAGGTAAAACTGAGCGACGAACGCTCATTTATTCGGCTGAACCAGTAGTTCCATCTTCAAGAACTGGAACCAAAGACAGCTTGCCCTTTGGATCGATCTCTCCGATTTCAACTTGAATCTTGTCGCCAACCTTCATGACCTCTTCAAGGTTTTCAATTCGCTTTCCACCATGCATCTTACGAATCTGAGATACATGCAGAAGGCCATCTTTACCTGGCATCAATGAGATGAAGGCACCGAATGCAGCAAGCTTGACGACCGTACCTAAGTAACGCTCGCCAACTTCTGGCATTTGCGGATTAGCAATGGCGTTGATCTGCGCACGTGCAGCTTCGGCCGATGGGCCATCTACTGCGCCGATATAGATCGTTCCATCGTCTTCGATGGAGATATCTGCGCCAGTCTCATCTTGAATCTGATTAATAATCTTGCCCTTAGGCCCGATTACTGCGCCGATCTGATCAACTGGAATCTTTACAGAGATAATGCGTGGAGCAAATGGGCTCATTTCATCTGGGCCATCGATTGCTTCATTCATTACATCCAGAATTGCAAGGCGAGCTTCTTTTGCTTGATGAAGTGCACCGGCAAGAACAGATGCTGGAATTCCATCGAGCTTAGTATCTAGCTGCAACGCAGTAACAAAATCTTTGGTTCCGGCGACTTTGAAGTCCATATCGCCAAATGCATCTTCTGCTCCGAGAATATCTGTTAGTGCAACGTACTCGACCTTGCCATCGACAGTGTCAGAGATAAGACCCATTGCAATACCAGCAACTGGTGCGCGCAATGGAACACCTGCGTTGTATAGCGCCAATGTTGATGCACATACAGAACCCATAGATGTTGATCCATTTGAACCAAGTGCTTCAGAGACCTGACGGATTGCGTAAGGGAACTCTTCGCGTGTTGGAAGAACTGGAACTAATGCACGCTCTGCAAGTGCACCGTGGCCGATTTCGCGACGCTTAGGTGTACCAACACGACCGGTCTCACCAGTTGAATATGGTGGGAAGTTGTAGTTGTGCATGTAACGCTTATGGTTTTCTGGATTCAATGTGTCTAACTGTTGCTCCATCTTGAGCATGTTAAGCGTTGTGATTCCAAGAATCTGTGTCTCGCCACGTTCGAAAATCGCTGAACCGTGAACACGAGGAATTACTTCTACCTCAGCAGATAGCGCACGAATGTCGCGAAGTCCGCGTCCATCGATACGAATCTTGTCGCGAAGAACGCGCTGACGCACGAGCTTCTTAGTAAGTGAACGGAATGCCGCTGGGACTTCCTTTTCACG
>CAEZYI010000007.1_pt1 | contig 25415 bp, 27 predicted proteins | sample 7265481 | NCBI WGS metagenome assembly CAEZYI01 (sample SAMEA6813931, study PRJEB35770) | uncultured Actinomycetes bacterium | biome: Freshwater; feature: Freshwater reservoir; material: water | place: Czech Republic | collected 2017-04-14 | depth 30m m | reverse complement strand
GTCGTGCATCAACGAGAATGACATCGACATCTGGAACATCTACAAGAACACTAGCTTCAGCGGGCAAGATGCGAACCTGATGCGCAAGCAAACCAAGTGCGGGTAGAACTTCCGCGCTGGCGCCAGACGTATTCGTAAGTAGCAAGACCGTGGCCATTGGGAAAGACTACCCTTGAGAAAACAATGCTTCCAATCGCAGCATTGGCATAAGGTAGGCACATGGCTGACATGCATGAACTTCATGAAAAGGGCTTACGGCTTACGCCCCAGCGCGAGTTGGTGCTGGCTGCTGTTCGCGAGCTTGGTCATTCGACCCCTGAAGAAGTTGCCGAGAAAGTGCGCGCAACGCACCCAGGAATCAATCTTTCAACGGTCTATCGCAACTTAGAGACGCTTGAAAATGTGGGCCTTGTGCAACATACGCATTTGGGCCATGGCGGTGCGACGTACCATGCCGCTGAAGAGTTAACGCATCTTCACTTAGTCTGCGGAAAGTGCGGAAGTGTTGGCGATGCACCAATCGATGTTGCAGCTAATTTTGTAAACACATTGGCCGATGACTATGGCTTTAAAACTGATGTTACTCATTTTGCAATATACGGAACGTGCACTAACTGCCAATGAGCGCGGTACTGGTCGAAGACGGGGTAGACAAAGGTGCAGTGTGGCACTTTGGCGAACCCGTTAAAGAGCAGCGTGCATTAGAAGCTGGCACTGCGTGGGCCGACCTTTCACACTTGAGCGTTATTGCAGTTAGTGGCGACGATCGTTTGAAATGGCTCCATGATTTGACCACTCAATTCCTCAATGATTTGAGCGCAGGTGTGTGGACATCCGGAATGATTTTGGATCCCCAGGGCCACATTGAGTATCAATTTAATTTAGTCGATGATGGTGCAATAACGTGGTTGGTTTTAGATCCTGGTTATTCCGAAACACTTCTTGCATATTTAACAAAGATGAAATTTATGTTGAAGGTTGACGTTCGAGACGCCAGTAATGAATTCGCAGTTTTGCGCGCACCTGGAGTTTCAACTGACATAGGTGGTCCATTTGCTTTAGTTGCACGAGCCGAACTGGCCGATATAAGCGCTGGATTTAATTCAGTAGCAACACAAATTGGTACATGGGCACTCGATGCCGAGCGCGTTGCTGCAGGGCGCCCCCGCATTGGTTTTGAGACTGATCACAAATCGATTCCCAATGAAATCGGAGTATTAAATAAGTCTGTACACATGAATAAAGGCTGTTACCGGGGCCAAGAGACTGTCGCGAAGGTTTTCAACTTAGGTAATCCACCGCGGCGTTTGGTGATGTTGCACCTTGATGGCAGTGATGTTGCGTTTCCAGCACAAGGTACAAAAGTGGAAAATGATGGGGTAGTTGTTGGATTTATCGGCACCGTTGCCCGCCATCACGAACTTGGCACAATCGCGCTAGCTATTGTGAAGCGGAATACGCCAGTTGAGGCAACATTAAGTATCGAAGGTGTGCCCGCTTCGCAGGAAGTGATTGTTTAGTCAAGGTAGGCTTGGCATGTGGAGCTACTTACATCAATAATCATTGGCCTAGCCGCCATCGCATTAGGTATCGCTCTCATCTTTTATGCATTCCGTGGTCGCCAATCTCAGGCGAGACGTTCACCAAAATTTAGAGGACGCCCATAGATGGTATTTACAATTCCCGAAGGTCTGCACGCCGATTTAAATCCATTAGCGTGGTTAGTTGGAACATGGCGCGGTAAGGGTCGTGGTGAGTATCCCGGTATAGAGCCTTTTGAGTACGCGCATGAAGTCGTCTTTAATCACGATGGTCGTCCATTTTTAAATTATTTTTCTCGTTCATGGATTTTAGATGCAGAGGGAGAGATTGTTCGCCCGGGTGCATCAGAGGCTGGCTTTTGGCGCGCAAAGCCCAACAATGTTTTAGAGGTAGTTCTTTCGCACAACACTGGAATCTCTGAGGGCTGGGTCGGACAGTTTGATGGTCCAAAGATTCAATTAGTTTTGGATCAGGGCTACTCAGCGCCAAGTGCCAAGATTGTTACTGCTGGAGTTCGCTTATATGGACTTGTTGCCGGTGAACTATTTTTTGCTTATGACATGGCCGCCGAAGGTAAAGAGTTACAAGCTCATATTTGGTCATCGCTTGAACGCCAGAGCGAATAATCAATGACGCTGCTTATTGGAGAAACCCTTGCAGAAGTTGTTAGAAATGAAGTTGTTGAGTCGATTCATGTAGGCCACTTTGTAGCCCTCAACAGTGACGGCTCAATCATGATGCATAAAGGTGATCCCACTCAACTTATTTATCCACGCTCTTCATATAAATCTATTTTGGCTTCGGCTATGGCGCGCAGTGGAGTTGATTTAGAACCGCGCTTGTTAGCACTTACATGCGCATCGCATTCAGGTTTAGAGATGCATCAAAAAGGCGCACTAGAGATTTTAGCGTTGGCAGGTTTAGATGAGACTGCATTGCAGAATGTTAAAGGTCGGCCACTAGATGAAGCTGCCGCCCTTGCAAATCCAGTAGCAACACGATTAGCGATGAACTGCAGCGGTAAGCACTCTGGAATGTTGTTGGGCTGTGCAACAAATGGTTGGCCCATTGAAAATTACTTAGATCCAGAACATCCGTTGCAGATAGCTTTCAAGAATGAGTTAGAAATGTTGTCGGGTGAGAAAATTACCCATATAGCTGTCGATGGTTGTGGCGCACCGCTATTTCTGATCTCTTTATTAGGTTTAGCACGAGCAATTAGAGCGCTAACAATTTCAGCAGATCCTGTACATCAACGTGTAGCCCAAGCGTGCAGAGATTTCCCAGAGATGGTTGCTGGACCTAGTCGCATGTCTACAAAAATTATGAAAAATTATCCGGGTGTATTTATGAAAAGTGGCGCAGAATCAATCATGGTTGCCTCGGTGCCCGATGGTCGCACTTTTGCTTTCAAAGTAAACGATGGTGGTTTGCGTCCACGCGAGGCAATAACAGTTGCTGGATTGAAGTTATTAGGCGTTGACGCCGATATTGAGTTAGAAAAGGTCTACGGGGGCGGTCACGTAGTCGGCTCCATTCGCGCAACTTTCTAACTAGTCGTACCCTTGTGCCATGAACGGGCGCATAGCTACCGTAATGGTGCATACATCTCCACTAGATCAGCCTGGAATTGGCGATGCTGGTGGGATGAACATCTATGTCCTTGAATCAGCCCAGCGTATGGCTGCCATGGGTGTTGAGGTAGATATTTTCACACGTCGCACTGAAAGCGATCAGCAAGACATAGTTGAGATTTCAAAAGGTGTACGAGTTCGCTACTTTGATTGTGGCCATGGGCATTTAACTAAAGAGCAGTTACCGGCGCACATCATGGGTCTATCACGAGAATTCTTAAAGTTAATCAAGCAAGAAAATTACGATGCGATTCACTCGCACTATTGGATCTCTGGAAAAGTTGCGATGCCTGCCGCTGCCGAGCTTGGAATTCCATTAGTACACACAATGCACACCATGGCACGGGTAAAGAATTTAAATTTGGCTGAAGGTGAAACTCCAGAGCCAATGGTTCGTGTTCAAGGAGAGACACAAATTGCAGCCGCAGCTCAAGCGCTGATTGCTAACACTGACTCTGAAGCGGCCAGCTTGGTTTCTTTGTATGAGGCTTGCCCAGACATCGTGCATGTAGTCACACCAGGTGTTGATCTGTATACATTTACTCCAGGACAGGGCCGTAAAGCTGCGCGCGATGTGATTGGAACTCCGCAGGATGCTTTGGTTGTTACTTTTGTAGGGCGCATTCAGCCACATAAAGGTCCAGAAGTATTGATTCGCGCTACCTCCGAGTTAGTAAAGCACTCACCGTTGCTGCGCGGAAAACTTATTGTCAATATTGTCGGTGGAGCTTCGGGTGCAAATACTGCCGAAGTTGAACGGCTGCAAGAGTTAAGTACATGGCTAGGAATTGACGATGTAGTTCGTTTCGCTCCTCCAGTACCGCGGACTGAATTACCACAGTGGTATCGCGCCGCAGATTTAGTATGCGTGCCAAGTTATTCCGAATCCTTTGGTTTAGTTGCATTAGAGGCCCAGGCCTGCGGAACACCGGTTATTGCAACGGCGGTCGGAGGCTTGCGCACCGCAGTAGCTGATGGAATCTCAGGTGTTTTAGTTGATGGACATGATCCAAAAGCCTGGTCATCCGTTCTTGCACGTTTACTGCAAGAGCCACAACGTCGCGTACTTCTTGCAGTTGGTGCAGTCGAACATGCTTCACACTTTGGTTGGGATGCAACTGCACGTGGAACTCTCGATATTTATGATCAAGTGATTACCGAGGCGCTGCGAGTGCGAAAGATATCTAGTCAATAATGGCAGCCATTGATCCACGAATTACGATCGAAGAGTTTTTGGATTCGCATGATCTTGAGTTCGAAAAAAGAGATAGCGATACTTTTTTAATTACCCTGCCAGGTGAAAAAAAACTTCAAACACACTGTGCGCTAATTGTTGGGGATCATTCCCTAAGCATCAATGCATTTGTGATCCGCAAGCCCGATGATAATGCAGCTGAAGTTCACGCTTGGTGCCTTGCAAAGAATGCATCGTTGTATGGAATTGCCTTTGCAACTAATGAACTTGGAGATATTTTCCTTGTTGGTCGCTTACCGCTTTTTGCCGTCACAGACCGCGAAATTGATCGTTTGATTGGCTCAGTACTTCAAATCTCTGATTCATCATTTAATCCGCTGCTTGAACTTGGTTTTGCCAATGCAATCCGCCGTGAATGGGCTTGGCGGACTTCACGCGGTGAGTCTTTAGCCAATTTAGAGGCTTTCAAACATTTGGTTTAGGATGTGCGCATGAGCTCTTATGAACTAATCCTGTTGCGCCACGGAGAATCTCAGTGGAATGCTAAAAACCTTTTCACTGGTTGGGTCGATGTTGCCCTGTCTGCAAAGGGTGAAGATGAGGCTCGTCGTGGTGGTACGTTGCTAGCTGAGCGCAATTTATTGCCAGATTTGCTTCACACGTCACTTCTTCGCCGAGCAATTCATACATCGCAGTTGGCTTTAGATGCATGTGATCGCCATTGGATTCCGGTTCAGCGCAGCTGGCGCTTAAATGAGCGTCACTATGGAGCGCTGCAGGGAAAAGATAAGGCTCAAACTTTGGCCCAATACGGTGAAGAACAGTTCGCTTTGTGGCGCCGCTCCTTTGATGTTCCACCACCACCGATCGATGACAACGACGAGTTCTCTCAGAGCAGCGATGCTCGCTATGCCGATATCACAGCACCAAAAACTGAGTGCCTAAAAGATGTCATCGAACGTATGTTGCCTTATTGGCATGAATCGATCGTGCCTGATCTAAAAAAGGGCAAACGCGTACTTGTTACAGCACATGGAAATTCCTTGCGTGCACTGGTTAAACACCTAGATGGAATTAGTGATGCCGATATCGCTGGATTAAATATCCCAACTGGAATCCCGCTGTATTACAAACTCAATGCGGACTTAAGCCCAGTAGTAAAAGGTGGAGAGTACCTAGATGCTGAAGCCGCTAAGGAAGCGATTACTGCAGTTGCAAATCAAGGTAAGAAGTAATTAAGCAGTAATTCCTGCGTAAATATCGACCGGATCTCGAATAATTGCTTGAACTGTAATGCCGCCTGCATGTGCGAAGAATAAAGTTACTGATACTTGCGAACCAGCTGTTGCGGCAAGAGCTGGAACAACAGCCTTAGCATTAGCGGATGGACCTTCGAAAATAATCGGCGTATTCAAACTAACTGAGTTTGTCCCAGTAACTGTTGCAACTTGCCCATTGATAGCTACGCCAAGAAGTGCATCATCTGCAGGATTGTCATTAATGATTGTTCCTACTAAAACTCCAGCCCCTTCAGCGGTTGCAACTACAAGTAGATTGCGGATTTTGATTTTGTTATCGCCTTTAGTGATTGCACCTTCAACACCATCGGTAACTTGCTTGACCTGACGGGTTGATGCATTTAAACCAGCACCACAAGCAGTTAATGTCAATGCGAGTGCTGAAGTAATAAGTGCAATGAATACGCGGCGCATGGCCGTTATTCTCTCATATGAAATTAGCAGTTTAATACGCTGGTTTTACGCCAAAAGGGGCCAGGTGACTCGACCAGAAATGGCTGGTACAATTGACCCTCTAGCGAAGGGCAACACATGACATTTAAGGTCGGCGAAACCGTTGTTTATCCTCATCACGGAGCAGCTCTTATCGAAGCGATAGAAGTTCGTGTGATCAAAGGTGAAGAAAAGACCTATCTAGTGTTGAAAGTTGCGCAAGGAGATCTAACAGTTAGAGTCCCTGCAGAAAATATCGACCTCGTGGGTGTTCGCGATGTTGTCGATTCTGCCGGCCTAGATCGAGTATTCAACGTATTACGTCAGCCTTATACAGAGGAACCAACCAACTGGTCACGTCGCTACAAGGCAAATCTTGAGAAGTTAGCTTCAGGAGATGTTATTAAGGTCGCAGAAGTTGTGCGCGACTTGTACCGCCGTGATTTAGACCGCGGTCTATCAGCTGGTGAAAAGCGCATGCTCGCCAAGGCGAAGCAGATCCTTATCTCAGAGCTCGCACTTGCTGAGCGCACTGATGAAGAAAAGGCTGCAGTAATCCTTGACGAGGTTCTTGCTTCCTAAATCCATGTCTGTAAGCGCCATCATTGCCGCAGCCGGCAGTGGTGAAAGATTTGGCGCAGGATATCCAAAAGCATTAATTCAACTAGGTGATCGCACCTTGTTGGAGCATGCAATTTCTGCGCTTGCTCCAGTTGCAGATCAAATAATTGTTGCCGCCCCCGTTGGATTTGAACAACAAATAAGCCAACTTGTAGGCGGTGGAATCACAGTTGTTTCAGGTGGTTCAACGCGTTCTGCAAGTGTGCGCAATGCTCTCGCAGTTGTTACATCTGACTTCGTATTAGTTCATGATGCTGCACGAGCACTTGCTAGTACTGAATTAGCGCGCTCGGTTGTCACTTCGCTACAGAGTGGCAATACAGCCGTAGTTCCAGGTTTGCTCGAAGTAGATACAGTAAAAACAATTGATGCCAGCGGTCGAGTAACTGCAACACTTGATCGTTCAGAGCTTCGTCGCATACAGACGCCACAAGGCTTTTCAGCGAAAGCACTTCGAGATGCACATGCCAGCGGTAAAGAAGCAACTGATGATGCTGCACTTATTGAACTTCTTGGCGGCACAGTAAACGTCATCGATGGCGAAGAGAGAGCTTTGAAAATAACGACGCCAAGTGATCTCACTGCAGCTTTAACGTACCTTGGGTTCACCAATAGTTTCAGAACTGGAATCGGCACAGATGCTCATGCCTTTGCTACTGGTCGAGAACTGTGGCTGGCTGGTCTTAATTGGCCTGGTGAAGAAGGCGTTGATGGTCATTCAGATGGGGATGTTGCAGCACATGCAATTTGTGACGCACTATTTGCGGCAACTGGTTTAGGAGATTTAGGCAGTAACTTTGGAACTGATCGCCCAGAGTATGCAAATGCATCAGGGTCAACGTTGTTGCAACAAACCCGCGAACTGGTGACTAAAGCCGGTTATGCAATTTCAAATGTGACCGTGCAAATTATTGGTAGCAAGCCAAAAATAGGTGCGCGTAGAGCAGAAGCTATCGAGGCTATTTCAAAGGCCCTGGGCGGCGTAGATGTTTCAGTGTCGGCAACGACGACCGATGGCATGGGTTTAACCGGAGAAGGCAAAGGTATTGCGGCAGTTGCAAGCGCTTTGGTCTACAAGCAGTAGAATTAAGGAATGTCCGCACTGAATTTATACGACACTGCAACGCGCGAAGTCGGCGTTTTTAGCCCACTTAAGCCCGGTGAAGTTTCGATGTATGTGTGCGGTGCAACAGTTCAAGGCGCTCCACATATTGGCCATGTACGAAGTGCTATCAATTTTGATATATTGCGGCGCTGGTTAATTCATAGTGGATATAACGTTACTTTCATTCGCAACGTCACAGATATTGATGACAAGATTTTACAAAAAGCTCCTCAAGAAAATATGCCGTGGTGGGCTTTAGCTTTGAAATATGAACGTGCTTTCACGCAGGCATTTTCCGCACTCAATGTTCTACCGCCTACGTATGAACCCCGCGCCACTGGTCACATCACGCAAATGATCGAGCTCATGCAGACTCTTATTGATAATGGAAGTGCATATGCCCCAGGTAATGGCGATGTTTATTTAGAGGTTCGTAAATTAAAGCGTTACCTAACGCTTTCTCGTCAACATGTTGATGATTTACAACCAGCTGCAGAAACTGATGAGAGATTTAAAAAAGATGTTCGCGACTTTGCGCTGTGGAAAGCAGCAAAACCAGGTGAGCCTTCATGGCCAACTCCTTGGGGTGCAGGTCGTCCAGGTTGGCACCTTGAATGTTCAGCGATGGCGTATGCATATCTGGGCGAAAGCTTTGATATCCATGGTGGTGGCTTAGATTTAGTTTTTCCACATCATGAAAATGAAATCGCACAGTCAGAGGCTGCCGGTTATGGCTTTGCTGCGCGCTGGTTACACAATGCTTGGGTTACTCAATCTGGTGAAAAAATGAGTAAATCTCTAGGAAATACTTTGCAGGTTGAAGTTATTTTGCAAAAAGTTCGGGGCATTGAACTGCGCTGGTATTTAGGTGGAGCTCATTATCGCTCGATGCTTGAATATTCAGAAGGTGCGTTAGCTGAATCTGCCGTTGCATTTGGCCGTATTGAAAACTTCTTAAAGCGTGCAGCTGAGATATTAGGTAAAACACCAGCCATATCGATGAGTGCTGGGTTTACTGATGCCATGAATGATGATCTAGCAGTCCCTGCAGGGTTGGCATCAATCTCTGAGAATTTACGACTTGGAAATCAAGCTATCACTGACAATGATGTGGCTGCGATAGCACTAAATGCCAGTGAGATTCGTGGAGCGTTATCGATTCTTGGTTGCGATCCATTTGATTCCAACTTTGCTGGACAGGCACCGAGTGATCTAACCCATGCATTAGATGGTGTTATTCAATTAGCGCTGAAAGAACGCGCTGCCGCACGCGATCGCAAGGATTTTGCTGCCTCAGATTCCATCCGTGATGGACTACTGGAATTAGGAATTACAATTGAGGACACTGCACAAGGGCCACGTTGGTCAATTATGGAAAAGAGCTAACGATGGCAGGAAATTCATCCCGCAAAGGCGCAATCCGCGCCTCTAAAAAGGGACCCACAACAGGCACTGGTGGGAAAAATAAAAAACGATTAACAGGTAAAGGTCCAACTCCTAAGGCTGAAGACCGTCCATATCACGCAGCTGCAAAGCGTAAAAAAGCTGTAGCTAAAAAAGCCGATAGCAAAGAAGTTCGTACTGCGCGCGCTCCACGTGGTGATCGTCCACGCGGTGAAATTGTTGCGGGTCGTAACGCAGTTCTTGAGGCGTTACGTGAAAGTGTTCCAGCAACCGAGTTAATGGTTGCTCGCAGCATTGATGTAGATGATCGCGTTGCCGAATCACTCAAGTTAGCTCTGCACTTAGGTTTACCAATTCGCGAAGCACATCGCGCTGAAGTTGAAGGCATTTCACCTAATAGTCAAGGAATCATTCTTGCGATTAAGCCATTTCAATATTCAAGCTTTGAAGAGATTATGCAGCGCGCAAAGTATCCAGCGCTCATCGTCGCATTAGATGGCGTAACTGACCCACGTAACTTAGGCGCAATTATCAGAAGTGCTGCAGCATTTGGTGCCGCAGGTGTCATTATGACTGAGCGTCGTGCAGCATCTATGACCGCATCTGCATGGAAATCTTCTGCCGGCGCTGCTGCACGTTTGCCTATTGCTCAAGTAACTAACCTTGCACGCACAATTGATGCAGCTAAAAAAGAAGGTCTCTTTGTCGTTGGGTTAGATGGAGAATCAGAGGACGTCATTAGTTCAATGAAGATTGCCACCGAAGCGATCATGATCGTTGTCGGTAGCGAAGGTAAAGGCTTAGCCCGCTTGACTCGTGAAAAGTGCGACTTAGTCATCTCAATTCCAATTAGTGCAACGACTGAATCACTCAATGCCAGCGTTGCAACAGCGATCGCTCTTTTCTGGGTAGATCAGGCACGCCGCAAGGGTTAAGTGACGTGGTTTTTGAACGTTTTATAGCAATCGGTGACTCCTATACCGAAGGTATGTCGGATGAAAAAAAATATGGAAATTATCGAGGTTGGGCCGATCGCACCGCCGATGTAATGGCCGCCCATCACAGCGATTTCACGTATGCCAATCTTGCGATTCGTGGAAAGCTAGTTCGCCAAGTAGTCGATGAACAGATTGAAGCTGCTATTTCCCAAGTTACTGGTCGACAGACTCTTATCTCATTTCACGCCGGTGCTAACGATGTGATTCGACCTAATTACCGTTCTGAGTTAGTTCTTCCTTTATACGCCGAAGCTGTCAGGCGCCTTGCTGCATCGGGTGCAACAATCTTGCTTTTCACAGTACTCGAAAGAACTGGAAATACCGGCAAAGCAGCAAAAATGTGGGAGACAAGATTTAGAGAGTTCAACCGAAATGTGCGTGCAGTAGCACAAGAAGTCGGTGCGATTGTTGCTGATGCAAATGAAGAGCCAGCTTTTAGCGATCGAAGATTTTTAGCTTTCGATCGTTTGCATCTGAATGCAATGGGACATGATCGAGTCGCACAAGCTGTACTTGAACTACTCGAACTGCCATTTGATGAAGGTTGGCGTGAACCGTTGCCACCAGCCAAAGAAAAGCATGCCGCGGTGCGTGCTTGGATTACAACAATGTGGTTTATAACTTTTGCGCTGCCATGGATGTGGCGTCGTGCGCGAGGCAAATCATCTGGAGATGGTCGAAGCTGTAAATACCCAATTGCAATTCATTGGCCTATCTCCCACCTAGATTAAATGTGCGACCCACGCCCACAAGGGAGCGCCTTGACTCATCCAATACTTGATTTTTGCAGCCACAAATCTGCCTATCAAGGCATTAATGCGCCTCGATAAGGCTCCATTTTTGAATTTGAGGTATCCACTGCCATAATTGCCGCTGATCGAAAGATCGATACGTGTTCGCACGTAGGCCTCTCTAGCTCAGTGGTAGAGCAGCGCACTTGTAATGCGCAGGTCGTCAGTTCAATCCTGACGGGGGGCTCGTAGTTTTTTAGGAGGGAGCGATTATGTCCATCTTTCCACATGATGATTTTGCCGATGCAATATCTGCCAATGCTGAATATATTAAAAGTTTTAAATATTCGGATCTGACTGGCGTTGCTCAAAAAGGTTTAGCAATCGTTACATGTATGGACTCACGCATTAATCCACTCTCTGTAGTTGGAATGCGATCTGGTGATGCGAAAATCTTACGTAACGCTGGCGCTCGTGTAACTGAGGATGTTTTGCGTACGTTAGTTCTTGCGACTTACTTACTTGGTGTGAAACGAATTTTGATCATGCCTCATACCAATTGTCGTATGGCACAAGTTGATGAAGCCGAGATCCATCGAGAGATCGATACTAAATATGGAATTGATACTTCTGAGTTGGAGTTTAAAACTGTTGCAGACCAGCAAGCGGCGCTTATTGAAGATGTTCAAAAGGTGCGAAACTATCGCTTACTTAATACAGGAGTTTCAGTTGGCGGTGCAATTTATGATGTTGCTACCGGAAAAATTACTCCGGTTGATTGCTAGTTCTACGAATCGGCCAACGCGTTACGGGATAACTGAGATCTTCTAGGAACTGAACGATTACGGCAAGCAAGAGCTCTGGTTTTTCTTTCATCACACTATGCGAAGTCCCTGGAATAATTGCTAACTGGCCAAGTGGCAGGGCTTCATAGAGTTCAACGGTGTGATGATGATTTATAACGTCATCATCACCCGCTAAAACCAATACTGGGCACTCAATACGTGCTAAATCAGTGAGGGCAATATCTGGCTCTTTTGCCCAAATCGCATGCATTCGTTGAGTTTTTTCGAGCAATGTCTGCGGTGCATCGGGTGAAATGAGATTGTATTCTGCTTGATCCTCTTCACTAATCGCTCTCATAATATGCGCATTCGGCATGACGCCGTTGTAGTGAAAATTTCCACCAATTGAAATAATTGACTTGACTAAATCGGGTCGCTTGATTGCAACCATAAGCGCAATTATTGCGCCATCGCTGTAACCAATTAAGTGAGCGGGCTCTTTAACGACATCCTCTAAATAAGCAATTGCTTCATCAGTCTGAAAATCAAAGTGCAGACTTCCTTCTTGATCGGCAGTAAAACCTTGGCCGGTTCTGTCGTAAGCAAAAACGTGGAAATCATCTTCAACTGCTGGCACCAGAATGTAATCAAGGCTAGACGTTTTACTTAAACCACCATGTAGTAAAACCACAGCTTCACCATCGTTATCCCATTCATATGAATAGATCTGATGTCCGCGAAGGTCTATGTATTGCGGCATTACAAAGAATCCATGATGTGACGGTTACCGCGATCAAATGTTAAGTAGTTCCACGTCCAGTCGGCCATTGTGCCAATCTTGTTGCGCCCACCCACTAAATAAAATAGATGCAACCATAACCAGGCATACCACGCTGGAATTCCGGTAAGCCAAAGTTTTTTTACTTCAACAATTGCTTTATGGCGACCGATCGTGGCCATGGAGCCCTTGTCCGTGTATTTAAATGCTTCGAGTGCTTGTCCACGTGCTAATCGTTTCATTTGTTTTGCGATAAATCTGCCCTGTTGCATAGCCACCGGTGCAACCATAGGAAGAAAACGACCATCTTCGCCAACAAAACCTGCGATGTCACCGATTGCAAAAATATGTGGATAGTGCTTGACCTGCAAGGTGTTATCGACATCAATACGGCTATTTACAAGCGGTAGATTCAACATTTGGCCAGAGGGTTCACCTTTAACGCCAGCGGCCCAAATAGTTACCTCTGAACGAATAGAGCTACCATCTTTAATCAGGATTGTTCGAGGCTTGATTTCAGCAACTGCAGTATTTAAGTGAACCGTTACACCAAGTTTTTCTAAATCTTTCTTTGCATGCTCAGATAATTTCTCTGAAAACATCGGCAAAATTCTTGGTCCTGCTTCAATCAAACTAATTCGAATATGGGCGGCAGCGTGGGCTTGATCATTCTTGAGTGGTCCACGAACTAACTCAGCAAATGCGCCGGCCATTTCGACTCCAGTTGGCCCGCCGCCGACAACGGATATTGAAAAGATTGTTTCATCTTCAAAACGACAGAGGTCTTCAAATCTGCGCATTACTTCTGAGCGGATTAAAAGAGCTTCGTTGACGCTTTTCATCCCAAGTGCATGCTCAGTAACACCAGGAATTCCAAAATCAGCAGTTACCGATCCCAATGCAACGATGAGTTGATCGAACTCCAAAATTTCGCTGCTATCTAATTTGATTGATTTGTTCTTATGGTCGATTGAAATTGGCGAACCCATTCGAAATTGAACGCCAGATTTGCGCAATGCACCGCGAATGGGGTGCGCAACGTGATCAGCTGCCAGACCTGCAGTGGATACCTGATACAGCAACGGTAAAAATGTTTGGAAGTTGTGCCGATCGACAACCGTGACGTGAGCAAAATCAGCCATGGCCCGAGCGGCAGTGAGTCCGCCGAAGCCAGCGCCAAGTATTACTACTCGAGGCTTTTGATGTGTGTTTTGCATGGAGTAAGTCTAGGCTTTGCAACATGAGCACGCCTATTCAAAACCGTAAGTATCTAGTCACAGGGGCATCTGGCTATGTGGGCGGGCGCTTAGTCCGCACGCTTCTAGATGAGATGAGTGATGTGCGTATTTTAGTGCGCGATCGGAACAAGATTCTTGGCCAACCATGGGCTACCCAGGTGGATATATGCGAAGGTAGTGCTGAAAATATCGCCGATTTAGAGCGTGCGTTGGTCGGTGTACACACCGCATTTTACTTGTTGCATTCAATTAATTTAGGGCCAAATTTTGACGAGATCGAAAGTCAGATGGCCAAAAACTTTGCCCAAGCGGCGGAAGGTGCTGGAGTCTCACAAATTATTTACTTAGGTGGAATTGCCAATGATTCAAATATTAGTAAGCACTTAGCATCGCGAGCAATGACTGGTAAATCTTTAGCAACAACTTCAGTTCCAGTGTTAGAACTTCGAGCTGGAATTATTATTGGTTCTGGTTCTGCAAGTTTTGAGATGTTGCGACACTTAACTCATCGTCTACCAATCATGACCACACCAAAGTGGGTCATGAATAAAACTCATCCAATAGCTATTCGCGATATTTTGTATTACTTAAAAGAGACAGCTAAGTTAGATAAACCTGTCAATCAAGTTTTTGATATCGGTGGCCCAGAAGTGCTTTCCTATGCTGACATGATGCAAAAGTTTGCAAAACTTTCAGGCCTAAAGAAGCGCTGGATTATTAAGGTTCCGGTGTTGACGCCTGGACTTTCAAGTTTATGGATCGGATTAGTAACACCCGTGCCAACGGCCCTAGCCCGACCACTGGTCGGCTCATTAATCAGTGAAGTTGTGGCAGATCCAGCAAAATCAATCGACGCGTTAATTCCAAAACCTCCCGAGGGTTTAATCGATGTAGAGAACGCCATCTTGCTTGCGCTCTCAAAAATTACTGCGCATGGTGTTGAAACACGTTGGTCTGATGCGACTATGCCGGTAGCCCCGTGGCAAAAAGCTCAAGGAGATCCCGATTGGGCGGGTGAAACTGTTTTGCGTGATTATCGGGAAGTATTCACGGATGTATCTGTAGAAAAGGTATGGCGCCAGATTGAACGAATTGGTGGCGATAACGGCTGGTTTGGTGCAGATTTCTTATGGTGGGCGCGTGGAGTTCTAGATCGATTCTTAGTTGGCGGAGTGGGGTTGCGACGTGGTCGTCGGGATCCAGATTTCTTACGTGTAGGTGAGAGTTTAGATTTCTGGAGAGTAGAAGAGTTAGAGCGTGGGCACCGATTAAAACTTTATGCTGAAATGGTTCTGCCTGGAAAGGCGTGGTTAGAGTTCACGGTTTCAGAGGTTGACGGTAAGACAAAGATTGTTCAGGAGGCGACATTTAATCCGCGTGGACTTGGTGGGCAGTTGTATTGGTTTGCAGTTGCACCACTTCACCTTTTCGTTTTTCCAACCATGTTACGAAATATTGTGAAGAAGGCAAGAAAGGATGCATGAATTCACGGCTGAAGTTGAGGCACTAGCTGCTGAAGTTTTGGCTTACAGTCTTGATCGCTTAAAAAATGATCCACCCCTTGATGGACCTCGCACGGCTGAAGATTTATTTAATGAAGTTGGAAATACGATTACCGCAAAGGGTCTTGGCGGACATGATGCGTTAGAAGTCTTCACTAGCGTGCTTGCCAAAGCATGTATCTCTACTGATCACCCACGAAATTTAGCCTTCATTCCTTCAGCGCCAACAGAGTATGCAAACCTTTTTGATTTAGTTGTTGGCGCAAGCGCGCTTTATGGCGGCTCGTGGCAAGAAGGTGCCGGCGCAGTCTTTGCCGAAAACCAAGCTCTTCGTTGGCTCTCAGATTTAGCTGGAATGCCTGCATCTGCTGGTGGAGTATTTGTGCAAGGCGGCACGATAGGAAATCTTTCAGCCCTTGTTGTTGCCCGCGCAGAGGCTAAGAAAAAATATCCAGATGCAACTAAATGGGTTATTGCCTGCAGCGAAGAGGCGCATTCTTCAATAGTAAGTGCAGCAAATGTCATGGATGTTGAGGTCATGAAAGTTCCCGTAGCTGCCAGTGGAAAGCTCGTAGGTAGCGCAGTTGCCACAGCAATTGACCAGCTTCATGCAACAACAACGAAGCGAGTATTTGTAGTTGTAGCAACCTCGGGCACTACTAATTTAGGAATTATCGATGACTTAGAAAGTATTGCAACTGCCGCACACGATCGTGATATTTGGTTTCACGTCGATGGCGCCTACGGTTTAGCTGCGCTCTGTGCTCCATCAGTACGTAAACTTTTCAATGGAATTGAACAAGCCGACTCTTTTATTGTTGATCCGCATAAATGGTTGTTCGCACCTTACGATGCGTGCGCATTAATTTATCGCGAACCTGAACTCGCACGCGAAGTTCATTCACAACATGCTTCTTACTTAGACACATTAAAAGATGGAGCGTGGTCACCATCTGATTATGCAATTCAATTAACTCGGCGTACTCGTGGTTTACCTTTTTGGTTTTCGTTAGCCGCGCACGGCACCGATGCGTACACAGAAGCCATGGAACATACATTAGAGATTGCGCGTGCCGCCGCCGAATTAGTTAAAGCGCATCCACATTTAGAACTTATCTGCGAACCTGAACTCTCAATCGTTGCCTTTATTCGCAAAGGGTGGAGTGCTAGTGATTATCACAACTGGTCAGAGGCGTTGTTGTCAGATCAAATTGGATTTATTCCACCGTCATCACATCACAGTCAACCGATTCTGCGATTTGCAATCGTAAATCCATGGACAAAAATTTCAGATATCGAGTTGATAATGGACAGGCTGTAAATCCCACACTTTTACGCTCATCCCGATACGCTTTTACCCATGTCTGCACAGGAAGAGCCACTCATGCACAGCGGCTTAAGTGATTTAGAGACCAGAATCCTCGATTTTGAGGGAAGCTGGTGGCGTTATGCCGGAGCTAAAGAGGCTGCCATTAAAGAGCTTTTTGATCTGACCGCTCCGCGCTACTACCAACTTCTCAACGACTTGATCGACCGTGATGATGCCCTTGCCGCCTCACCGATGCTGGTAAAACGCCTTCGCCGCCTGCGCGAGGCCCGCATGTCCACCCGTATCGCCCGCTAATCACCCCCGTTTTGCGTCTGAGGAATACCTCCCGTAGATTTGGCGTTAGCACTCTCGGGGTGCGAGTGATAAAGCCCCCGGCACACGCAGGATCAAACGAAAGCGAGCACGACTCATGGCAAAGCAGATTGCCTTTAATGAAGAAGCACGCCGCGGATTAGAGCGCGGTATGAATATTTTGGCCGATGCGGTCAAGGTAACCCTTGGACCTCGTGGACGTAACGTCGTCCTTGAGAAGAAGTGGGGCGCCCCAACGATTACGAATGACGGCGTCTCTATCGCTAAAGAGATCGACCTAGAAGATCCATGGGAGAAGATTGGCGCAGAGCTAGTTAAAGAAGTTGCTAAGAAGACCGACGATGTCGCCGGTGATGGAACAACAACAGCAACTGTTTTAGCACAAGCACTTGTGCGTGAAGGCCTACGTAACGTAGCCGCTGGGTCAAACCCAATGGCACTTAAGCGCGGAATCGAAAAAGCTGTTGAGCAGATTGTTGCCGAGCTTTTGTCGATGGCTAAGAGCGTTGATTCAAAAGAGCAGATCGCTGCAACTGCATCCATCTCTGCAGCCGATGCAACTATCGGTGAAATGATTGCTGAAGCGATGGACAAGGTTGGCAAAGAAGGCGTCATCACTGTTGAAGAGTCAAATACTTTTGGTCTAGAGCTAGAGCTCACAGAGGGTATGCGCTTTGATAAGGGTTACATCTCTCCATACTTTGTTACCGATCAAGATCGCATGGAAGCGGTTCTAGAAGATGCATACGTACTAATCGTTAACTCAAAGATTTCCAATATCAAGGATCTAGTACCTGTGCTTGAAAAAGTTATGCAATCAGGTAAGCCGCTTGCAATCATCGCTGAAGATATTGAAGGCGAAGCACTTGCAACGTTGGTAGTAAATAAGATTCGCGGAACTTTCCGCTCAGCAGCAGTGAAAGCGCCTGGCTTTGGAGATCGTCGCAAGGCGATGCTTCAAGACATTGCAATCCTTACTGGTGCAACTGTTATCTCTGAAGAAGTTGGTCTCAAGCTTGATCAAGCCGGTCTAGAACTCTTGGGTCGCGCTCGCAAGGTTGTTATCAGCAAGGAAGAGACAACTATCGTTGAAGGCGCTGGCGATGACGCACTTATTAAGGGTCGCGTTGCTCAGATCCGTTCAGAGATCGAGAAGAGTGATTCCGATTATGACCGTGAGAAGTTGCAAGAGCGTCTTGCAAAGCTTGCTGGTGGCGTAGCTGTTATCAAAGCGGGCGCTGCAACTGAGGTTGAACTCAAGGAGCGCAAGCACCGTATTGAAGACGCAGTTCGAAATGCAAAGGCTGCAGTAGAAGAAGGAATCGTCGCCGGTGGTGGCGTTGCACTTCTACAAGCAGGTACTGCAGTATTTAAGAAGTTGTCGTTAACTGGCGATGAAGCAACGGGTGCAAAGATTGTTGAGTTTGCAATCGAAGCTCCACTCAAGCAGATCGCAATTAACGCCGGACTTGAAGGCGGAGTGGTTGTCGAGAAAGTTCGTCACTTAACATCTGGCCACGGATTAAATGCAGCAACAGGTGAGTACGTTGACATGATTAAGGCCGGCATCATTGATCCAGCTAAGGTCACACGTTCAGCGCTTCAAAATGCCGCATCAATTGCCGCTCTCTTTATTACAACTGAGGCGGTTATTGCCGATAAGCCAGAGAAGAATCCAGCACCAATGCCACAAGGTGGCGGAGACATGGACTTCTAAAACCCAGTAGTTAAGCAGAACGCCGCCCTCAATTAACACGAGGGCGGCGTTCTGCTTTACTCTAAGCACATGGCCAAGAAGTCGTTAATTAAAACTCCAAAGGGTGCAGCAAAAAACCTTGCCCCTTTTGATGCGACCGATCTTGCCCGTACTGCGATTATTGATGAACTACATGGAGCATCAGAGATTGGTGCATTTGTTTCTGTTGAGTTCGATGATGAAGATCGCGTCGCCACTTATTTATTTGAAGCAAAAATTGCGGGATATAAAGGTTGGCGTTGGTGTGTCACTGTTGCAAAAGTTGATACCGATGCACAACCTACTATCTGCGATGTAGTTGTTCTTCCTGGTCCAGATGCATTACTTGCACCGGATTGGATTCCATATCGCGATCGTATTTTGCCTGGCGATGTTGGTGTCGGCGATATTGTTCCAAGCTCATTAGATGACACTCGTTTAGTTGCAGGTGAACAAGCGTTGCCCGCTGATGAAGAGTTAGACACTGCCATGGCGCTTGAACTTGGTTTTGGACGTGCACGAGTTATGTCTATCGAAGGTCGCGATCAGGCCGCTAAGCGTTGGTATGACGGTGACCGTGGACCGAAATCTCCTATGGCCGAATCTGCACCGAAGCCTTGTTATTCATGTGGCTTCTTTATCCCAATCGCTGGCTCATTGCGCGCGACCTTTGGCGTATGTGCCAATGCGATTTCACCTGAAGATGCACGCGTAGTCTCTGTAGATCACGGCTGCGGCGCTCACTCGGAAGCGACCTTCAACGCTCCTCTGTTAAACTAATCACCTGCCCGCACCCCTGCGGCTTTATCAGTACACAAAATTCTTAAGGAGCCCTCCCTATGCCTACAGGCCGCGTCAAATGGTTTTCATTGGAAAAGGGTTTTGGTTTTATTGCAAATGATGAAGGCGAAGATGTTTATCTAGCGGCTTCATCACTTCCAGCAGGTACAACAACTGTTAAGCCTGGAACCAAGCTTGAGTTCAGCGTTGCAGATAGCCGTAAAGGCCCTCAAGCAATGTCAGTTCATATTGTGGATGCACCGCCATCTTTGGCTGAAAATTCACGTGTCAATCCAGATGACTTAGCTGCAATGATTGAAGACACCATCAAGATTTTAGATCGCGTTGGTAATGGCTTACGTCACGGCCGTCATCCAGCTGGTCCAGAGGCTGAACGTTTAGGCCGTGTATTGCGCGGTATTGCTTCTCAATTAGAGGCTTAAATTCCGCTTTTCCGTGCACGTCGTACGGAGTAGCGAATACCAGTCACGCCTAGAACAGCACCAAAAGCGCAGGTCCAAATAATTTTTGCATCGGCATTCATTGCTAGTGCAATTACACCGGCAATCAGCCAGCAGATAGTTCCAATTGCTACTAAGGTTACAACTGAGCGAATATTTGATGACATACGAGAAGAGTAATGCGAACACCTATAAAAGTTGATGGCAACTGGCGCTCATTTCGCCATCGAAATTATCGCATCCTCTTTCCAGCCAACACTATTTCAAACATCGGCAGCTGGGCCCAACGCATTGCGCAGGACTGGCTAGTTTTAGAACTGACACAGAACAACGGAACATATTTAGGGCTTGTCACTGCAGTGCAGTTTGCACCAGTCTTACTTTTCTCGCTTCATGGCGGCGCATTGGCTGATCGCCTTGATAAACGCAAAGTCTTGATTGCAACCAACATAGTTGGAGGAACTGCATCAATCGGACTTGGGCTCTTAGTAACAACCCACATGGTGCAGTTGTGGCACGTATTTGCCTTGGCTGCCGTACTTGGAATCTCAACGGCCATTGATGCACCAGTTCGCCAAGCATTTACAAGTGAACTCGTTGGTCATGAAGATTTACCTAATGCCGTCAGTTTAAATTCAGCGAATTTTAATGGCGGTCGACTGGTCGGACCTGCTGTATCAGGCTTATTAATCGCCGCTTTTGGCACCGGACCATCATTTTTAATAAATGGAGCAACGTACTTTTTTGTCATTGTAGCGCTGCTTAAATTGGATAAGAAAACATTTTTCAATCAAGATCAAGTGCGCAGCCTTGGAAATATCCGCGAGGGTATTGCCTACGCAAAGGCGCGCCCAGATATCTATGTCGTCATGATTATGGTTTTTGCTCTTGCAACTTTTGGTCTTAACTTTCAAATCTTTAATGCGCTTATGGCAACCCAAGAGTTCGGTTTAGGTCCAGCTAACTTTGGCCTCATGGGAACTTTTATTGCCGTTGGATCTTTAACTGGTGCGATTGCATCGGCCCGCCTTGAGCGTTTTCGCACTACCCGATTTGTAATCTTAGGTGGAATGGCATTTTCCGCTTCAATCATGATGTTATCTATTTTGCCAAACTACACGTCTTATATTTTCTGGTTACCGATCTGCGGAGTAACCGCCTTAACAACCCTGGTCTCAGCCAACTCGCTTGTGCAGACCAGTACAGATCCAGCAATCCGTGGACGCGTTATGGGGTTGTACTTACTTATTTTTATGGGAGGAACACCCTTTGGTTCTCCACTCATTGGTGTAACGACTGAACTTATTGGAATTCGATTGACTATCGCGGCGTGCGGCGGAATATCTCTAGCGGCATCTCTGTTTGTATGGTTCAAGTATCGCAATAAAGTAGAGAAACCAGCTGATATTAGTGTCGAGGCGGTTTTACAGTCCGGCAATCGCAATCATAATAATTAATCCAAAGAGGACAATCAAAGTAACAAGCCTGCGGGTCTTATAGCTCATACATGCTCCTGAACCGTATTAGAAGGTATGAATTTAACGATACCAAATGCAATAGCTATAAGCACTGGAACCATGATGTAAGCGCGAGAAATTCCAAAATTATCGCCAAGTACACCGAGCAAGAATGGTGCCCCAGCAATTGCTATTCCAGCGCCGAGAGACGTACGACCGATAGCTAAGTCGGGACGACCGTCACTAAATGAAATTAAGCGAATCGATGCAAGCGCGAACTGCATCGAGATTCCAAGACCGACACACAATAGTGATGCCAAGCTAATAATCATGGAGTGTGACAACCAGAAAGAAGTAAATCCTAAAAACTGAAGCGAAATAATTGCGAGCATTTGTGTATCTAATTTAAAGTTCTGTAAAACTACTCCACCAAACCAACGGCCGATTCCCATGCCAGTGCCAAGTGCAACAATAGCTACAGTTGAAATTGCAGCAGTTGAACCTACGCGATCGCGCAATAATGATGCAGACCAAAATGATGTTGCAAACTCACTTGAAATACAGGCAATAAATCCAATCCAAGCAATCCAAAATTTGCGCGACAGTTTTCCGCTTTGAGGACCTGACTCATCTGGAATATGTACTTCATCGCTTTTATTGCGACCTTTAAGAAAAAGAGTCACTGCTACGGGTAAAGCTAATAACAAACCAAGGCGCCACAAATGGGGGAAGACAATTGCGATGGTGCCAATCAATGCAGTTCCGGTTACAAAACCAACCGATGCAATTCCATTAGCTTGAGGAATGGCAACTTCGGCCGCCTTTCCATAATGGTGAGACATAGATGTCAGCATTGTGTTGATAACAATCGATGTTCCAAAGCCAGTAATAAGCGTTGCCGGCAACGTTAAAAAGACAGGCGGTGAGGCTACGAACATAGCTAGCCCAGAAGAAAAGATCAGCAGTCCGATCCACGATAAACGTTCACGGCCAAATCGATGGGCCATGCGTGGATTGGCATAGCCAGCAAAAATAGATGCCACACCCATTGCCGTGCCATGCAGCCCAGCAATGGTCAGCGAGGTTCCTTGGTCGGCGCGCAGAAGTGATTGAGCGGGACCAAATCCCCCTAAATAAAAGTTAACTATTGCCGTCTGTGTAGCAACTGTCCAAAAGAAACGATCTCGCGTAAAGCTTTTAGGCACTAGAAGGATTCCACAACAAAATCAATGCATTGCGTCAGTGCTGTCACATCACTTGGATCTACGGACGGGAACATACCTATACGAAGTTGATTCTTACCTAACTTGCGATATGGCTCGGTATCTACAATTCCATTAGCGCGAAGTGCTGCAGCAATCTTTGTGGCATCGATTGCATCATCGAAGTTAATTGTTCCAACTACTTTTGAACGCATAGCTGGGTCAACAACAAACGGTGTTGTGTAAGAATTTTTCTCAGCCCATGAATACAAAATCTCTGAAGACGCAGCGCTGCGGCCAGCTGAGAACTCTAATCCACCGCCTGCATTCATCCATTCGATTTGGTCAGCTAACAGCATCAGCGTTACTAATGCAGGTGTGTTATATGTCTGATCGAGTCGAGAGTTTTCAATCGCAATCGTTAAATCAAAGAAGGCTGGAATCCAACGGCCACTGGCTTTTATTTTTTCAACGCGCGCAATAGCTGCTGGACTCATAATTGCAATCCATAAACCACCATCGGATGCAAATGATTTTTGAGGTGCGAAGTAATATGTATCAAACTCTTTAGCATCGACACGTAATCCACCTGCGGCACTTGTGGCATCAACTAAAACCAATGCACCATCGGTTCCAGCAGGGCGAAGAATTGGCATTGCAACACCAGTACTTGTTTCATTGTGCGTCAGCGCATAGACATCGATGCCAGCCTCAGCAACTGATACTGGGTGTGTACCTGGCTCTGATTTAATGACTGTTGGTTCACCTAAAAATGGCGCTTCCTTTGCTGCAGATGCGAATTTTGATGAAAACTCGCCAAAGACAAGGTGTTGAGATCGATCCTCAATCAGGCCCATGGTTGCGATATCCCAGAATGCAGTTGAGCCGCCATTACCAAGTACAACTTCATAACCTTCCGGAAGATTAAAAAGTGAATGCAGTCCATCGCGAACGCGCTTCACTACATTCTTTACGGGCTTCTGTCGGTGAGATGTTCCTAAGATCGACGTACCCGATGCAGCTAATGCCGCGAGAGCTTCCGGGCGAATCTTTGATGGACCACAACCGAATCGGCCATCACGAGGTTTAATTGCTGACGGGATAATTAACTCTGCGCTCATTGGCTAAGTTTATGGGTAGTAGCGGCCTAACTCCCAATTAGCATCAATGGTACTTCGCTCATATCGCAAGCGATCATGTAATCGTGAGTATCGGCCTTGCCAGAATTCAATTTGAAGTGGCATTACTCGATATCCACCCCACTGTGGCGGACATGGGACGACAGATCCTTCAGGCCATTTCTGCTTAGCGCCTTCAAATCTTTGTTCAAGCTCTTCGCGCGAGGATAAATCCGCTGATTGGTGACTAGCCCACGCACCGATTTGAGATGACCATGGACGCGTAGCGAAATAATCGTCGCTCTCCTGGCGTGAGATTTTTTCAGCCACCCCACTGATTGAAACCTGTCGCTCCATTGCATACCAAGGAAACAACAGGGCAACGTTCGCATTAATCTCTATCGAATGTCCCTTGCGCGAGGAGTAGTTAGTAAAGAAAGTAAATCCGCCCTGCGAAATATCTTTCAATAAAACAGTGCGGGTAGTAATTCGCGAATCGCTATCTGAGGTTGATAGCACCATGGCATTAGCTTCAACGATGACTGGATTTTTATGGGCTTCAAGCAGCCAGCTTTCAAAGGCTACGAATGGATCGTCGGGCAGAGCTTCGAGGCCAATTTCGCCATAGGAACGACGCATTGCAGCGATTTCATCACGGCCAAAACTCTTCTCGCTCATAGGTGTATCGAACCTCACTTTCGTCGTGAGTGCATCCTCTGCAGGTGTGGTCGCCAGCACCCCTTGCGTAGGTGCAGAATTAGCGCAGTGCACAACGCGTACAAAGGAGCTCAACGTGTCAGAGGATTTTAAGCCTGGTCTAGAGGGTGTTATTGCTTTTGAGTCTGAAATTGCTGAGCCTGACAAAGAAGGTAGCGCGCTGCGATACCGCGGTGTAGATATTGAAGAGCTCGTTGGCCGAGTCTCTTTTGGAAATGTGTGGGGCCTGCTTGTTGATGACGTATTTAATCCAGGTTTACCAAACGCTGAAAAGTTTCCTCTACCAGTTCACTCGGGTGATGTTCGCGTAGATGTGCAAGCAGCGATCTCTATGTTGGCACCAGCGTGGGGATTCAAACAACTTCTTGATATTGATGATGTTGAAGCCCGCAGCAATTTAGCGCGCGCATCAGTGATGGTTCTTTCATATTTAGCGCAAGCTGCGCGCGGAGTAACCGCACCTCAGGTACCAGAATCTGAAATTGATAAAGCACATACCGTTGTAGAGCGAATGATGATTCGTTGGCGCGGAGAGCCCGATCCTCTTCACGTAAGAGCGATCGATGCATATTTTGTTTCTGCAGCAGAGCATGGAATGAATGCATCAACATTTACTGCACGCGTTATTGCATCAACTGGTGCCGATGTTGCTGCAGCACTTTCTGGTGCAATTGGTGCGATGTCAGGTCCACTACATGGTGGTGCGCCATCACGCGTTCTTCACATGATTGAAGAAGTTGAAAAAACTGGCAATGCAGATGCATATGTAAAAGATTTGTTAGATCGCAAAGAGCGTTTGATGGGCTTTGGGCACCGCGTGTATCGTGCGGAAGATCCACGCGCACGCACATTGCGTCGCACTGCGAAAGAATTAAACGCGCCGCGCTATGAAGTTGCTGAAGCACTTGAGCGCGCAGCATTAAAAGAGTTGCGCGAACGTCAACCAGATCGCGTGCTTGAAACAAATGTTGAGTTCTGGGCAGCAATTATTTTGGACTTCGCGGAAGTTCCACCACATCTATTTACTTCCATGTTTACTG
>CAEZYI010000006.1_pt1 | contig 26859 bp, 30 predicted proteins | sample 7265481 | NCBI WGS metagenome assembly CAEZYI01 (sample SAMEA6813931, study PRJEB35770) | uncultured Actinomycetes bacterium | biome: Freshwater; feature: Freshwater reservoir; material: water | place: Czech Republic | collected 2017-04-14 | depth 30m m | reverse complement strand
TATCGCAAATCTCAGCGATTCTTTTGTAACCTCAATTAGTCATGTAGAAATCGGACGCTCGCTCAATTGCGTTCTTTACACGTGGCTGGAAGGAGAGGAGATTGGTGATGAACCATCACTCGACCAGTTACATCGAATTGGGCAGACTCTTGCTCATTTACATATACAAGGTGCACAATTTCAATTATCTTCTAAAGCCGAACTTCCTACATTTAATGATTTATTGTGGGGAACCGAGGATTATCTCTTCAGTGAGAAATCTGAATTAAGCGCCAGCGATAGGAAGTTATTCCAGGAGAGCGCTGACGAGATCATGAAATTTACACATGCGTTATACGAACAATCAACTCCCCAGATTATCCATGCAGACCTTCATGGCTGGAACATGATGGGCCACGACGATTTGATTTACATCATTGATTTCGATGATTGCGGCTTCGGTTTACCGGCTCAAGATATGGCTATCACTTTGTACTATCTGGATACACCTGAACAGGAGGCTGCGCTCTTCGCTGGCTATGAGAGCGTGAAGCTGTTACCGGAGTTTTCCCCAACTGCCATGAAAGCCTTACTGCTCCAGCGCCGATTGATGTTATTGAACTACCTATTTGAAACCAATAATCTTGAGCACAAGCAGATGCTGCCTAAGTATTTAGAGCAGAGCCGTGAGCGTGTTTTGGCATTCTTGACAGATGTAAGAGGATAGAGACATGAGTAACAAGGAGATATTGATTCTGACTGGCATGTCAGGTGCGGGACGCTCCACTGTGGCACATGCTTTGGAAGATCTTGGTTGGCATGTTGTCGATAACCTGCCGCCATCACTTGTTCCAGACCTAGTTGGTAAAGGCACGGGCCCTGACGGTAAAGAGTTCGCCGTAGTTGTAGATGTGCGTGGCGGTCATTTTTTCGATGAGTTAACGCTGGCGTTGGATTCCTTGAAGAAGAATGGTTCGGCTTACCGTCTCGTTTTTCTCGATGCAACCGATCAAGCCTTAGTCCAGCGATTTGAATCAACACGTAGGCCACATCCACTTCAAGGGGAAGATCGAATTCTCGATGGCATTGCGCGTGAACGAGTAAAGCTAGAGGTCCTAAAATCTGAGTGCGATATCGCTATCGACACCAGTAATCTGAATGTGCATCAATTAGAGAAAAGAATTGGCGAGATCTTTGGTGGCGGCAGAATCCAGGGGATGCGAATCAATGTTCTCTCCTTTGGCTATAAGTATGGAATTCCAGTTGACTCTGATTTAGTACTGGATTGTCGATTCATTCCAAATCCGCATTGGATTCCGGAACTTCGTCCACTTACTGGGCTAACTTCGCAAGTGAGTGAAAAAGTATTGGGAAACCCCGGAGTCTCAGAGTTCGTCGCTCATTATGTTCACTTAGTGGAATCAATGATTCCTGGATACATGCATGAAGGTAAAAAATATTTAACAATCGCCGTTGGATGCACTGGCGGAAAGCACCGAAGTGTTGCAATTACGCAAGAGATTAATAAACAACTCAACGAATTGAACCTAGATTTGACCTCCCATGCAACACATCGAGATGTAGGGCGAGAATAGTTGTGAGCAAAGTTGTTGCACTAGGTGGAGGACATGGTTTAGCTGCAACGTTATCGGCGCTTCGAGAGATCACAACTGAAATAACGGCCATCGTCACAGTTGCTGACAATGGCGGTTCAAGTGGCCGACTTCGTGAAGAGTTCCCGATTTTCCCCCCAGGGGATTTGCGAATGGCATTAGCTGCATTGTGCGCCGATGACGAATGGGGTCGCACATGGGCCAACATCATGCAGCACCGTTTTGTTAGTGACGGGGCCCTGAACGGTCATGCCATGGGAAACTTACTTCTTGCATCATTGTGGACCGATAGCGAAGATCCAGTCACTGGACTTGATCGTGTTGGTTCACTATTAAAAGTTATTGGACGCGTGCTACCTATGGCATCGGTTCCGTTAGATATTGAAGGAACGTTCAACACCTCAACTGGGCGCATAGTTATACGCGGCCAGAAGGAGGTAGCCACAGCTAAAGGTCGCATCGAATCCTTGCGCTTGATCCCAGAGAATCCTGCTCCGCGTCTTGAGGCTTTAACAGCAATTCGTGTGGCCGATTGGATCACGATGGGTCCTGGCTCTTGGTTTTCAAGTGTGATTCCTCACCTGCTAGTTCCCATGCAACTCGATGCGCTGGAGCGAACTAAAGCCAAGAAAATTTTAATTCTCAACTTAGATGCCCACGCTAACTCGGCCGGTGAAGAGTTTGCTGGTTCAACTCCTGAAGAACACTTAGAGTTTTTCCACTCCTATGCTCCCAATTTGGCAATCGACTACTTCCTTGTAGATAAATCAGTCATCCGAAATGAAAATACCCTCACCCAGATGGCTAGAAAACTAGGGGGACAGGTTGTAGCTGTCGATATTCGCAAAGCCCCAGGCAGCGTGCATCATGAGGTCTCACAATTAGCTCTTCATTTGGGCCACATTATGCGCCAAAGTTTGGTTGGATAGGCCCATGGCAATGACCGCATCAGTGAAAGACGAACTCAGTCGAATCTCGATTACTAAACCTTGTTGCCGAAAAGCAGAAGTCTCGTCACTTCTTCGTTTTGCAGGTGGACTTCATATCGCTGCTGGAAAAATTGTTATTGAAGTTGAACTCGATACGTCACAAAGTGCGCGCCGCCTGCGAAAAGATATTGCAGATATTTACGGCCATGACAGTGACTTGGCCGTTCTATCCTCCAGCGGACTTCGCAAAGGCTCTCGTTATGTAGTCAGAGTTATTGAGTCAGGTGATGCTCTGGCTAGGCAGACTGGCTTAGTGGATTCACATGGTCGCCCAGTTCGAGGCCTACCTCCACAAGTAGTCTCTGCTGCAATCTGTGACTCAGAGGCTGCCTGGCGCGGAGCGTTTATTGCACATGGTTCATTAACTGAACCGGGTCGTTCATCCTCACTTGAAATTACATGCCCTGGACCAGAGGCTGCGCTTGCACTTGTTGGAGCCGCTCGTCGCATGGGTATCGTTGCAAAGGCACGCGAAGTTCGCGGAGTAGATCGCGTTGTCATTCGCGATGGTGATGCAATCGGTGTATTACTCACTCGTCTAGGTGCTCACGAATCGGTTTTAGCGTGGGAAGAACGACGCATGCGTCGCGAAGTTCGAGCAACGGCAAATCGACTTGCTAACTTTGATGATGCCAATCTTCGTCGTTCTGCACGGGCTGCAGTGGCAGCATCTGCACGTGTTGCTCGAGCGATGGAGATTCTTGGCCCAACAATCCCAGATCATCTTAAGGAGGCAGGGGAGCTTCGCATTAATCATGGCCAAGCCTCTCTTGAGGAATTAGGCTCATTAGCCACCCCGCCCATGACCAAAGATGCGATTGCAGGTCGCATTAGACGCCTCTTAGCAATGGCTGATAAACGCGCCAGCGAATTGGGCATTCCTGATACTGAGAGTGGCCTTTCCCCAGATCTATTGAATTAAAGGCTTTGCTACCGAAGAGTTCTCGCATCGCTCACTGATAGGATTACTCTCAAGACCCCAACGTTGTGGCTGTCAGATAAACCACCAACCGTTGGGCTTTTCTATGTAGCCCTCCATGAGCAGCAAGGATAATCGTGATGATTAATGTCGGAATCAATGGCTTTGGACGTATTGGACGCAACTTCTTTCGTGCAGCCCTAGCTAACCCAGAAATCAATATCGTTGGAATCAACGACCTCACACCGAATGAAACTTTGGCCCACCTTCTAAAGTACGACTCCATCTTGGGTCGACTTGGACTTCCAGTTACATTCACCGAGGATTCAATCACCGTTGATGGAAAGACAATCAAAGTGTTTTCTGAGCGTGACCCAGCAAACTTACCTTGGGCAGCCCTTAAGGCCGATGTTGTTATCGAATCAACTGGTCACTTCACTAATGCCGCAGATGCCGGCAAGCACATTACCGCCGGAGCCAAGAAAGTAATTATTTCTGCACCTGCAACTGATGAAGACATCACAATCGTGATGGGTGTTAACCATGAGAAGTATGACCCAGCAAGCCATCACATTATCTCAAATGCATCATGTACTACGAACTGTCTTGCACCAATGGCCAAGGTTCTCAATGATAATTGGGGAATTGTTAAAGGCTTGATGACAACTATTCACGCTTATACAAATGACCAAGTTATCCTTGATTTCCCACACAAGGATCTACGTCGTGCGCGTGCTGCAGCAACTAACATGATTCCAACATCAACGGGTGCAGCTAAGGCAATTGCACTCGTACTTCCAGAGCTCAAGGGCAAGCTAGATGGTTACGCCATGCGTGTGCCTGTTCCAACAGGTTCAGCTACCGATTTAACAGTTGAGCTAGCTAAAGAGGCTACTGCTGCAGAGATTAACGCTGCAATGAAGGCTGCAGCCAATGGCCCGCTTAAGGGATATTTAACCTATACAGAAGATCCAATTGTTTCTTCAGATATCGTTACCGATCCATCATCATGTGTCTTTGACTCAGGTCTTACCAAAGTAATTGGCAACCAAGTTAAAGTCGTTGGTTGGTATGACAATGAGTGGGGTTATTCAAACCGTCTAGTTGATCTCATTAGTTATGTAGGCAAATCTCTCTGATGTCAGATGTAGTAGATCTTGATGTAGCTGGAAAGCGAGTCTTTTTACGCTGTGATCTTAATGTTCCATTGAAAGATGGAGTCATAAAAGATGATGGTCGCATCAAAGCCTCGCTTCCAACTATTCAACTTCTGCTTTCAAAGGGTGCCAGCCTTGTCATTGCTGCGCACTTAGGTCGACCTAAAGGCGAGGCAAAACCAGAGCTTTCACTAGCTCCAGTAGCCATGCGGTTAAGTGAGCTACTTGGCCAGAGCGTTGAATTTAATGGTCAGGTTGTTGGAGAGACAGTCAGTCAGGCTGCCGAATCATTGAAGCCAGGCCACATTTTGCTTCTAGAAAATATTCGTTTTAACGCCGCTGAAACAAGTAAAGATGAAGCTGAACGTCAAGGATTTGCCAAAGAGTTAGCAGCACTTGCCGATGTGTATGTGGGCGATGGATTTGGCGCAGTTCACCGTAAGCACGCATCGGTTTATGATTTGCCACAACTACTTCCTCACGCTGCAGGTCTTTTAGTTGCGGCCGAAGTGCAGGTTCTCAAGAAATTAACGCAGAACCCAACTCGTCCATATGGAGTTGTGCTGGGGGGTGCAAAAGTCTCCGATAAATTAGGTGTGATAGAAAATCTACTGACGAAAGTTGATGTCTTAGCTATCGGTGGTGGTATGGTCTTTACTTTCCTCGCCGCTCAAGGCAAGCAAATCGGAACATCTCTTGTTGAAACTGAAATGATTGATGTCGTTAAAGAAATTATTGCAAGTGCACAAAGTAAAGGCGTAACACTTGTTTTACCTACCGATATTGTCGTTGCTCCAGCATTTGCTGCTGATTCACCACCAACACTTGTTGGTGTAGATGCAATTCCAGCCGATCAAATGGGTCTAGACATCGGTCCGGATTCTGCGAATGCATTTGCCCGTGAGATCGAGAAATGTGCAACGGTATTTTGGAATGGTCCAATGGGCGTCTTTGAATTTCCCAATTTTGCTGCTGGAACTAAAATTGTAGCAACTGCGCTGACACAAGTTTCTGGAATATCTGTTGTGGGCGGGGGAGACTCAGCAGCTGCAGTACGGGCATTAGGTTTTGCTGATTCAGATTTCGGATATATTTCAACGGGCGGCGGGGCCTCCCTTGAGTATTTAGAGGGCAAGGAACTTCCTGGTCTTCAAGCACTTGGAATGTAAGGGGATATCGATGCGCAAGCCACTGATGGCCGGTAACTGGAAGATGAACTTGAATCATCTTGAAGCTATCGCAGTTGCACAAAAACTTGTCTATGGATTAAACGACAAGGACTATGACGCGGTTGATGTTGCAATCATTCCTCCCTTTACCGATATTCGTTCAATTCAAACATTAATTGATGGTGATCGTCTCCGCCTTACGTACGGTGCGCAAGATCTTTCCCCAGAAGCAAGTGGCGCTTTCACCGGAGATATCTCAGGTTCGATGCTTCACAAGTTGGGTTGCACTTATGTGCTAGTTGGCCATTCAGAGCGTCGCGCTGTCCACAATGAAAGTGATGCAATCGTTAATCGCAAGATTAAAGCTGCACTTGCACACGATCTAGTACCAATCTTCTGTGTTGGCGAAGAGCTATCAATTCGTGAATCGGGAGCGCATGTCAGCCACGTAGTTCGTCAAATTCGTGCAGGTCTGGAAAGTTTGACCAAGCCTGAATTAAAGAAAATTGTTATCGCCTATGAACCAGTGTGGGCAATTGGCACCGGTAAGACAGCAACTCCCGAGGATGCTCAAGAAGTCTGCGCAGCTATTCGCGAAGAGATTGAAAATATCGGCTCGCCTGAGATTGCCTTAGCAATGCGCATTCTCTATGGCGGTTCAGTGAAATCCAGTAATATCGCCGAGATTATGAAAAAGAGCGATGTAGACGGCGCTCTCATCGGGGGAGCCAGCCTAGATCCTGAAGAGTTGGCCAAGATTGTTAAGTTTTACGCTCAAGGCGAGTAAGTACTAACCAACTTTTCCGGGTATCCTTACCCTCTACGAAACAAGGAGTTTACGAACCGTGAAACTAGCTCTCTCAATTCTGCTCATTATTACGAGCGTTCTTATGATTCTTCTTGTCCTCTTGCATAAAGGTAAGGGCAGCGGCTTGTCCGACCTATTTGGTGGCGGCATCTCCTCAAACTACGGTGGTTCATCGGTAGTGGAGCGCAATCTAGATCGCATCACAATCGTTGTGGGCGGCCTATGGTTTGCATTGGTTGTAGCACTGAGTCTTGTTCTTAAGTAAATCTGGTTGAACTCAATAATTTTTTAAGGAGCAATACATGGCAAGTGCAATTCGCGGAAGCCGAGTCGGCGCCGGCCCAATGGGTGAAGCAGAGCGCGGTGATTCAATTGCTCGCGCCTACGTCTCCTATTTTTGCGCTAACGGCCATGAAGTTCGTCCATCTTTTGCAGTCGAAGAGACTGTAGTTATTCCCGCTGAGTGGGACTGCCCAAAGTGTGGCTATCCTGCAGGACGCGATCGTAATAATCCTCCTAGTCCAGTTAAAAATGAACCATATAAAACTCACCTGGCATATGTAAAAGAGCGTCGCACCGATGCTGAGGGAGAGCGTTTGTTGGAAGATGCGCTACGTAAACTTCGCGGAGACGACGAAGACTAAAGAGCTTTAACTGCATTTAGTAGTTGATCAATACCCACACTGCGATTCGTTAGATTGAATCGAAGGAGTGGGTATTTTCTCGAAGCAAGTGCATTGCCATCTCCTAGAGCCTGTGCGGCAACTAATGTTGCAAAACCAAATACCTGTCCAGGGATCGCAATATCTTTTTCTACATCGCCGGTTATCTGTAGGAAGGCTCCGTTTTGCTGACCGCCTTTATGGAACTGCCCAGTTGAGTGTAAGAAACGTGGACCCCAACCAAAAGTTACTGGTCGGCCAGTTTTTTGTGTGAGCAACTCACGGATGTGGGCTACCTTGGCATCATCTGTGCGATCTAAGTAGGCCATCACTGCAACATATCCATCCGCAGGAATCGAATCAATAAAACTCTTCAACGCCGTATCAAGTGAATCACCAGCTCCGAAAATCTCAACTGAGGCATCGACTGCATCAGGTACAAAATGCGGCATAACCCCAGACCACGCTTTTAACAGCAGAGATGTAGCCTCTTTAGCTTCAGTCACATTTGGCTGATTAAAAGGATCGATCGCAAGGGCTGCACCAACAAGGGCAGTAACCCATTCCCAGATAATAAACTGCGAAGCTAAATCGGCTTCAATAACTAAGTCTGCTTCACCGGTATATGCAATCGAGAAAGAAGAGTCCGTGCTGGGCTTTTCAATGACTATTGGCAGACGACCTACCTGCTCTTTGCCTGTTGATTCAGCCACCAACTGCTCACCCCAATCGCTCAAACCAGGCATTCCTGATTCAGCGTCGCAATACGTCATGTACTGACCAGAGAGATACGTGATTGCATACGCCATATCAACGACAAGCGTTGAATCTTTTAGAAATGCACTCTTGGTCTCACTCGCATTATCTAAAAGCACAGATACATCTACGCCAATTAGGGCTGCAGGTACTAATCCGAATGCACTCAACACGCTAAAGCGTCCACCTACATTCGGATCAGCATTGATTACAGTAAATCCCTTTTCACGTGAGCTTTTATCAAGAGGGGATCCTGGATCTGTAACAATTACGATGTGGTCGAGTGGTGATAAACCGGCATCAGTAAAGTACTGTTCGAAAAGGGCACGCTGTGACGCAGTTTCAATTGTAGAGCCGGATTTGGAGCTAACCACAACAAGAGTTTTTGTTGGATCACCCGTAAGAGCGTGTGAAATATAGTGTGGATCAGTTGAGTCAAGAATGAAAAGCTCTTTGTTAAAACTTTGCGCAATTACCTCCGGACCTAAAGAAGAGCCTCCCATTCCACACAAAATAATTCTGGACTTATCTCGATGTTTGGCACAGAGCGCATCTAAGGCGGGCAAGAGATCCCGTGAACTCTCTGGTAAATCAATCCAATTCAGACGTACAGAGGCTTCTGCGGTTGCTGCAGTTCCCCATATTGTTGGATCTTTTTTAGCTAGACGGTTATGAAAACCTTGGAGTGCTATATAGCGAGCATCTTTTCTATCTATTTTTGAAACCGCATGTCCACGTAAATTCGTCATAGTTTTTGAGCAGTCTCCAAAGTAGTGAGTAGTTCTTGCCATGCTTGGGCAAATTTCTTGACGCCGTCAATCTCTAACTCTGTAGTTATTGAGTTCAGCGAGATACCTAGTTGTGAAAGAGCGTTAAATACTTCTACAGCTTGAGCGTAGTTCTCAGAAATTGTGTCGCCACGTACAACGCCATGATCAATTACTGCATCAAGAGTTCCTTGGGGCATCGTGTTAACAGTTTCTGCAGCGATAAGTTCAACGACATAACGTGTGTCATCATAAGTTGGATCCTTTACGCCAGTAGATGCCCACAAGGGGCGTTGCTTATGGGCACCACGCTCTGCTTGAGCCAGCCAACGTGGTGATGCAAACTTCTCTTCAAAAAGTTGGTAGGCAAGATGGGCGTTAGCAATCGCAGCTTTACCTAATAAAGCTGAAGCTTCGGCGCTACCGTTGGCCTTTAAGAGTGCATCGACAGAGCTATCGATTCTGCTCACGAAGAAGGATGCTACAGAGTGGACATGTGACGGGTTAGTTGCTTTTTCAATACCTGAGAGAAAAGCATCGATAACTGCGCCATAGCGTTTAACGGAAAATATCAAAGTAACGTTGACACTAATTCCAGCGGCAATCAACTCGGTTATTGCTGGAAGTCCTTCCAGCGTGGCCGGTACTTTGATCATTACATTCGGACGGTCGACGATTTCCCACAACTCTTTACCTGCCGCGATTGTTCCCGCAGTATCGTGGGCAAGGCGTGGATCTACTTCAATACTGACACGTCCATCTATGCCTTTTGTAGACGAGTAAATATCCTTAAATAGATCGCATGCATCTCTGACATCATCGGTGGTTAATCGCTTAGCGCATTCATCAACACTGAGATTCTTCATGGCGGCAATATCACTGGCATATTCACTTGCTCCAGCAATTGCTGAAGCGAAAATACTTGGATTAGTAGTGACGCCCACAACTCCCGAGTTAGCTATACGTGAGGGGAGTGATTGTGCATCAGTACCAGTGATCTTTGCTCTAGAAAGATCATCTAACCAAATTGAAGTACCAAATCGTGCAACATCGCTCACACTCATGCTAGCGCGCCTTTAATACGAGAAGTTATTGCTTCGACCGAAAATCCAAACTCTTTAAATAAACGCTTAGCATCAGCTGATGCACCGTAGTGTTCAATCGAGATTGATAGTCCACGATCTCCAACTAATTCGCGCCAACCTTGCGCGATGCCAACTTCAATACTTACTTTTAGGGCAATTGAAGCGGGAAGTACATGGTCTTTGTACTCTTGATCTTGTTCGGCAAACCATTCAAGACATGGAGCACTTACAACGCGTGTTGCAATTCCTTGCTCCATAAGCGCACTCTGTACATCTAGAGCCAAACTTACTTCTGAGCCAGTTGCAATTAAGAGAACTACGGCATTTGGCGCATCTTTGAGAATATAGGCACCGCGAGCGGTGCCAGATGCAGGAGCGCACTCGTTGCGGTCAAAGACAGGAAGATTCTGGCGAGATAGAAGTAGGCCAGCTACACGATTGCGAACAATTATCTGCTTCCAAGCTTCGGCAACTTCATTTGCATCACCTGGACGAATGACATCTAAGCCGGGAATCGCGCGCAATGCGGCAAAGTGTTCAATAGGTTGATGGGTAGGGCCATCTTCACCCACTCCGATTGAATCATGCGTCCAAACAAATGTTGGTGCGATTTTCATTAGCGCAGCAAGGCGCACTGCCGGACGCATGTAGTCGCTGAATACAGCGAAAGTTCCACCGAAAGTTCGAGTTAATCCATGCAATGTTATGCCATTGAGAATTGCGCCCATGGCATGCTCTCGAATTCCAAAGTGAATGATGCGCCCGTAAGGATGTGCGCCTTTGATTGCACTGCTTGCCGGCAAGAAAGATCCACCATTATCAATGCTGGTGTTATTGGAGCCAGCCAAATCTGCCGAACCTCCCCATAATTCAGGAAGCGTTTTGGCGAGTGCGTTAATGACATCTCCCGATGCTGCACGTGTTGCTATATCTTTTCCAGCAGCAAATACCGGAATATCGGCATCCCATTGAGGTGGAAGTTCTCTGTTGCGCAAACGTGCCAGTAAAGCCGCTGAATCTTTATGTGCAGCCTCCCATGCAGAAAATGCACTATCCCACTCTTTTCGAACGAGAGCTGCACGAGCCTTCACTTGTCTGACGTGTGTTAAAACTTCATCAGGCATTGCAAAACTTTGATCTGGATCTAGGCCTAGAAGTTTCTTAGTCTCTGCGACTTCGGTATCACCGAGTGCTGAACCGTGCGATTTGCCAGTACCGCGTAACGTTGGTGCCGGCCAGGCGATGACACTCTTGAGCCTAATGAGAGTGGGTTGGGTTCTTTCCAATTTGGCAGAAATCATTGCAGCATCGAGTGCAGCAATATCCACATTGCCATCTTCGAGAGTTGCAACTTCGATTACTTGCCAACCATAGGAGCGATAACGCATTGAAACATCTTCGGTAAATGCATTGTGAGTGTCACCCTCAATTGAAATACGATTATCGTCATAAATTAGATTTAGATTTCCAAGCTCTTGAGTACCCGCAAGAGAAGATGCTTCAGCACTTACGCCTTCTTGCAAGTCTCCATCAGAGCAGATGACCCAGATGCTGTGATCAAAAGGTGAAGCGCCTTGCGCCGCATCTGGATCTAGTAGCCCACGTTCAAATCGCGCAGCCATAGCCATGCCAACAGCGGTAGCAACGCCTTGACCTAAAGGTCCGGTTGTCATCTCGACACCAGCTGTATGTCCAAACTCTGGGTGCCCTGGAGTAAGTGAACCCCACGTTCTGAAGGTTTTTAAATCCTGCATCTCTAATCCATATCCACTGAAAAAGAGTTGTGTGTAGAGGGTGAGAGAGGAGTGGCCACACGAGAGAATGAAGCGATCGCGGCCTAGCCACGAGGGATCAGATGGGTCATGAATTAAATGCCGCTGGAAAAGAGTATATGCAACTGGAGCAAGAGACATCGCAGTTCCCGGATGACCATTACCAACATTTTGGACCGCATCTGCAGCTAATGCTCGTGCGTAGGTAATCGCGCGATCATCTAACTCTGACCAACCTGGTAATGAAGTCATTATGCAGATACCTTTTCTTCTCGTTGAACAGTTAACCAAACACGCCACGCTAAAATCCAAACTATCGCTGATCCAGTTAAATGTGATGCAACGAGGAGCTCAGGCACTCCTTGCAAGTATTGAATGACGCCAATACCGCCCTGGGCACATGATGCGAGAAAAAAATATAGTAATAACTTCTTAGTCAGATCTGATGTCTGGCTCGAGAAATAGAAAGCCACTGTTAAAAGGAGCAGCAGTACTACTGCGCCACCATGTAACTGTGCAGCTGTATGAATTCGTATATGTAGGCGTGGTGCATAAATATCTCCTGCATGCGGACCGGCACCCGTAACGATAGTTCCAAGAACTACTACAACTGCACTTAATGTTACGTGTGCACGAGAAAATGCATCTGGCAATAATGCAGACAGCTTTTTTTGAGCAGGAGCATGTCTGCGCGTGTATAGCGAAGTAGCACCTGCCAACAAAATTGTTGATAGTAAGTAATGACTTGCAACGGCAAGTGGATTTAAGTGAACTAGCACTGTGATTCCACCAAGGACTCCCTGCCCAAAGATTCCTAAGAATTGACCAACGGCCAAAACTCGCAAATCTTTTCGCCCAGCCCGCAGAACTGCAATCAGGGTGATAAGTGCTGCCAAGACAAGAACAAAAGTAAGCAATCGATTGCCGAATTCAATCCAGGAGTGAAACGTGCCTTCAACTTGTCCTGCGATGGGAACATAGGATCCAGGCGTGCACTCTGGCCATGTTGGACATCCAAGTCCTGAGCCAGTAAGGCGAACGGCGCCTCCTGTCACGATGAGGGCAGCTTGCAGAAAGAGTAGAAGCCCACTTGCCGGAGCTAGAATCCTTGTTGCGTAGTGGCGGGATCTGCTCATGGCCTAACCCTATTGCCCAGCGTGGCTGGGGCCTTGAAGTGGCTAATAGTGTCGAATTAGGACACACTACTGTTGTGAAAATAACTCCTGACTCTCTCTCACCGAAGACAGTGGATCGGCGTACGCGGGAGTTGGTTGCTCGATCTATTCTTGAAAATGGCCCTTCGAGTGCTGCCACTCTGTCCGTGAGATTAGGAGTTACGCCAGCTGGAATTCGCAGACATCTAGATCTACTTGTCGCCGATGGAATCCTTCAAGCTCGCCAACCACAATCTACGTTAGTGCGAGGTCGCGGTAGGCCTTCAAAGGTTTTTCTTATGTCGGATGCAGGTCGAGAAAAATTTGAGCACTCCTATGATGACTTGGCAGTTGCTGCATTGAAATTTATGTCGGCGCATTCGGGAGAGCATTTAGTGCAAGCTTTCGCACAATCGCGAGCTGAGGACATCGAGCGAAAAGCTACCGTTGCAATTGCAAAGAAGCCATCTAAAAACGAAGCGTTAGCAGTTTTTTTAACAGAGCAAGGCTATGCCGCAAGTGTTCATTCTCGACCTATGGGTGATGAGCTCTGCCAACATCACTGTCCCATTGCACACGTGGCAGCAGAGTTTCCACAGTTGTGTGAAGCCGAGACTGAAGCTCTTTCACGAGTACTCGGAACACATGTTCAACGTTTAGCAACCATCGCTCATGGAGATGGTGTCTGTACAACATTTATTCCAAAACCTGCAACATCCACATCAAAAAATCGAAAGGTACGTGCATGACAACTACGCATCCAGAACTCGATGGCCTCGGAAATTATGAGTACGGTTGGTCAGATAAGAGCGAGGTCGGAACTAATGCTCGACGTGGCATTAATGAAGATGTTGTGCGCGATATTTCGGAAAAGAAGTCAGAGCCTCAGTGGATGCTCGATCTTCGCTTAAAAGGCTTAGCGCTCTTTGAGAAGAAGCCAATGCCAAATTGGGGATCAGATCTCTCTGGTATTTTCTTTGACACAATCAAGTACTTTGTACGTTCTACAGAGAAGCAAGCTGCGACATGGGATGACTTGCCTGAAGAGATTAAAAATACGTACGATCGCCTAGGAATTCCGGAAGCTGAAAAGCAACGCTTAGTATCAGGTGTAGCCGCACAGTATGAATCTGAAGTGGTTTATCACTCTATTCGTGAGGATTTAGCTGCTCAAGGTGTCATCTTCCTAGATACCGATACTGCGCTTAAAGAGCATCCAGAACTGTTTAAAGAGTATTTTGCAACGGTTATTCCAGTTGGCGATAATAAGTTCGCAGCACTGAATACATCAGTCTGGTCAGGTGGATCTTTTATTTATGTTCCTAAAGGCGTACACGTAGATATTCCATTGCAGGCCTACTTCCGAATCAATACCGAGAACATGGGTCAGTTTGAACGTACCCTCATTATTGCCGATGAAGATTCATACATACATTATGTCGAGGGTTGCACAGCACCAATCTATAATTCAGATTCCTTGCACTCGGCTGTCGTTGAGATCGTTGTTAAAAAAGGCGCACGCGTGCGTTATACAACAATTCAAAACTGGTCTAACAATGTTTACAACTTAGTGACAAAGCGCGCCACGTGCGCAGAAGGCGCCACAATGGAATGGGTCGATGGAAACATTGGTTCAAAGGTAACCATGAAGTACCCAGCAATCTTTTTGATGGGACCACATGCAAAAGGTGAGACACTCTCATTGGCATTTGCGGGTGAAGGACAACACCAGGATTCTGGTGCCAAGATGGTCCATGCTGCGCCTTACACGTCATCATCGGTCATCTCTAAATCCGTTGCGCGAAATGGTGGACGTACTTCATATCGTGGACTTGTTCAGGTGCAAGAAGGTGCGCATCATTCTAAGAGCACAGTGAAATGTGATGCTTTACTGGTCGATACGATTTCACGCTCTGATACTTATCCTTACGTGGATATTCGTGAAGACGATGTCTCTATGGGCCACGAAGCTACAGTTTCAAAGATTAGTGATGATCAACTCTTCTATTTAATGTCCCGCGGTCTCACTGAAGATGAAGCAATGGCCATGATTGTTCGCGGCTTCATCGAACCTATCGCTCGTGAACTTCCCATGGAGTACGCCCTTGAGCTCAACCGTCTTATTGAACTTCAAATGGAAGGCGCAGTTGGTTAATGACAGTCTTAACAACAAATTACTTAACACCTACTGGACGCGAAGAAGCGTGGCGCTTCACACCGCTTAAGCGACTTCGCGGCCTCCACGATGGAACGGCGGTAATCGGTGATCGTCATTCGCTGCTTACCCAAGGTCAGTTACCTGCAGGCGTTTCATTTCAACGTGAAAGCCTGACTCCATTGGCATCCAGTGATGACATCATCGTCGAACGCATTAGGGGAGCCCAATCAGATGTTGCACACCTTTCTATAGCAAGCAATACAGAGGTTGACGGGCCAATTTTTCTTGGTCGCGGTGAAGGTGCGCTTGATTCGGCGGAATTTTCACGGGTACGAATCTCACTCGGCACTCATGCGGTTGCGACAGTCGTAATTGAGAACACTGGCGATACGGTTCTTGCCGAGGATTTAGAGATTTCATTGGCACCTGGTGCATCATTGAAGTTCATCACTCTGCAAGAGTTCGACTCTGCCGCTGTTTATACCGCGCGACATCATGCCGTCGTGGATAAGGATGCAACCTTTAAATCCATCACAGTAACTGTAGGTGGAGATGTAGTTCGCATTCTCCCAACGGTTGAATTTGTCGCACCTGGTGGTTCAGTCGAACTTCTTGGTGTCTACTTTGCAACAACTGGTCAATTCTTTGAACACAGAATGCATGTGGATCATGCAGTTCCTAACGCAAAATCTCGCGTGAACTTTAAAGGTGCGTTAGCTGGGCGCGATGCACATACAGTCTGGATTGGTGATGTTCTCATTCGTGCTGTTGCAGAAGGAACTGATACATACGAACTAAACCGCAACTTACTGTTAAGTGATGGCGCGCGTGCTGATTCAGTACCTAATCTTGAAATTGAAACTGGGGAGATTGTCGGCGCAGGCCATGCAAGTACGACTGGTCGCTTTGATGACGAGCAGCTCTTCTATTTGATGTCACGTGGTATCACATTAGAAAATGCGCGACGTCTCGTTGTTCGTGGATTTTTCAATGAGATTGTCAATGAAATTGCGGTCGAATCTATTCAAGAGCGCTTGATGAGTCGAATCGATGCAGAACTTGAAAGAGCGGGTGCTTAAATGTCTGATCTACAACTTGATCAACTTGTTGACGGAAAGCCCGTGAAGTTAGAAAAAGGTGGTAAGACCATCTGCGTAACACGCATCGGCGATGAAGTATTTGCTATCGACGATACGTGTTCACACTCTGAAGCCTCTTTATCTGAAGGCGATGTTACTGATTACAAAATTGAATGCTGGTTGCATGGCGCAGAGTTTGATTTACGTACGGGTGAGGCCGTTACTCTGCCAGCAAATATCCCTCTTGAAACATATCAAGTCACAGTAGATGCAAATTCCGTCACGGTCGAGATTTAGGAGATTAAAAGATGAGCACATTAGAAATTCGCAACCTACAGGTATCGGTCAACACCGAAGCTGGAGCGGTAGACATTCTTAAAGGAGTTGACCTAACGATCAATTCTGGCGAGACTCACGCCATCATGGGACCTAACGGTTCAGGGAAATCGACATTGGCATACTCAATTGCCGGTCACCCTAAATACACAATTGTCGGTGGAAGCGTCACCCTTGATGGGGCCGATGTCTTGGAGATGACTGTTGATGAGCGCGCTAAGGCGGGTCTCTTCCTAGCGATGCAGTATCCAGTTGAAGTTCCCGGCGTATCGGTCTCAAACTTTTTACGTACGGCAGCTACTGCTCTGCGAGGTGAAGCACCTAAACTGCGAACATGGGTGGCAGAGGTTAAAGAAGCGATGGAAGCTCTCAACATGGATCCAGCCTTTGCTACGCGCAATGTCAATGAAGGCTTCTCTGGTGGTGAAAAGAAGCGCCATGAAATCATGCAGCTAGAACTCTTGCGCCCAAAGATTGCAATCTTGGATGAGACTGATTCTGGTCTTGACGTCGATGCACTGCGTATCGTTTCTGAGGGTGTCAACCGCGCTAAGGAAAATAACAATCTGGGCGTTCTGTTGATTACTCACTACACACGAATACTGAAATACATCAAGCCTGATTTTGTACATGTTTTTGCTAATGGTCATATCGTCGAAGAGGGCGGCCCAGATTTGGCAGATAAGCTTGAGGCAAATGGCTACGCAGATTATGTGAGCAAGTAGAAACCCAATGACATTTTCGCCAAAGGTTGTGCGCAAAGATTTTCCAATCTTTGAACGCACGATCCGCGACGGAAAAAGATTGGTCTATTTGGATAGCGGAGCGACAAGTCAAAAACCTTTATCTGCCATTGAGGCAGAGAGCAATTTTTATAAATTTCATAATGCTGCCGTACACCGTGGAGCTCACCAGTTAGCGGAAGAGGCGACTGATGCCTACGAAGGTGCTCGTGAAATCGTTGCACAGTTCTTGGGATCTCCCGGAGGCGCTGACGAAATAGTCTTTACTAAAAGTGCTACTGAGTCTTTGAATCTTCTGGCATATGCAATGAGCAATGCACCTGCTGGCAATCGCTTCGCATTAACTTCTGCAGATCGAATCGTTGTTACCGAGATGGAGCATCATGCCAATCTCATTCCTTGGCAGCAGTTATCTGCCAGATCAGGTGCTGAGTTAGCGTGGTTCAAAGTTACGCCAGATTCTCGATTAGATCTCTCTAATATCAATGATGTGATTACGACCAATACTAAAGTTGTATCTGTTACTCATCAGTCAAATGTTTTGGGAACCATCAATCCACTCGAAGCAATAGTGGCTCGAGCTCACGCGGTAGGTGCAATAGTTATTTTGGATGCCTGCCAATCTGCACCGCACATGAAAATTGATGTAAAGAAACTTGGCGTAGATTTCTTAGCATTTTCTGGCCACAAAGCCCTTGGTCCAACCGGCATTGGCGTCTTGTGGGGACATATGAATTTGCTAGATGAATTGCCACCATTTTTATTTGGCGGTTCAATGATTGAAACTGTCACCATGACAAGTGCTACTTGGGCACCGGTTCCGCAGAAGTTTGAAGCTGGCGTTCCTAATATGGCGCAGGCCGTTGGCCTAGGTGCTGCGCTTAATTACTTGTCTACTTTGGGTATGGACAACGTACATAATCATGAGACCGAGTTGACGGGCTATTTGTTGAAGAAAATGCTGGAAATCCCAGATGTTCGAATTGTTGGCCCAACCGATACGCATATGCGTGGTGGAACTGTGTCATTTACAATCAAAGATATTCATCCACACGACATCGGGCAATACCTGGATAGTCAAGGAGTTGCCGTAAGAACTGGCCACCACTGTGCTTGGCCCTTAGCTAAATGCATGAATGTTCCAGCTACTACACGCGCCTCGCTCTATGTCTACAACGATGAAGATGACTGCGATGCCCTTGTTGCTGCAATACTTGGAGCACAGAAATACTTTGGGAGATTCTGATGGAGCTCGATTCGTTGTATCAAGAAGTGATTTTAGATCACTATAAGCACCCACAACATAAGGGTCTTAGCCCGACATTTAGTGCTCAGGTAAGCCATGTAAATACCAGTTGTGGCGATGAGATTATTCTCAATATTATTTTGGAAAATGATGTGATTACTTCCTTAACATGGGAAGGTCAAGGATGTTCGATTTCTCAGGCCAGCGTATCCATGATGACAGATCTTTTAACGGGAAAGAGTTTGGAAGAATCCGAAACAATTGTAAAATCTTTTTCAGAGCTCATGGCCAGCAAGGGCACCTCAACAGGTGATCCTGAAATTTTGGAAGATGCAGTAGTTTTTGCTGGAGTATCTAAGTTTCCTGGCCGAGTGAAGTGCTCGTTGCTAGGTTGGATGGCATTCAAGGATGCATCTATCCAGGCGCAAGCACAATAGAATCAACCGTTGATAAAGGGAGAGCAATGCCAACGAGCGTAGATGATGTAACCGAGGCCATGAAAGATGTAGTCGACCCAGAATTGGGAATCAATGTTGTCGACTTGGGATTAATTTATGATGTCATGGTCGATGAAGCCAATATCGCGATACTCAATATGACGTTGACTTCAGCGGCTTGCCCACTACAAGATGTTATTGAAGATCAGACTCGCCAAGCCTTGGCGGGCATGACCAGTGATGTAAAAATCAATTGGGTATGGATGCCACCATGGGGTCCTGACAAGATTTCCGATGATGGGCGAGATCAACTACGAGCGCTTGGATTTACTGTTTAAGCGTTAACTGCCTAAGGTAGGAACATGTCTAACCACGCCATCTGGATGACTCATCGCTCCATGACCGCAGATCCATCGGTCAAAGCTCAAAAACTCAAGGCCGGTACGGTTAAGCGAATATTCAATTTTGCTAAGCCTTACCGCACCAGCATCATCATTTTTCTCATCACAGTAATCATTGATGCAGCGTTAGTTGTAACTACACCTTTGCTTTTGCTGCGCCTTATCGATGACGGCGTCATTCCCAAGAATCCCGAATTGGTAACCAAACTCGCTCTCTTTGTCGGACTTTTAGCGGTAGCCGATGCATTAGTGAGCATGCTGGGTCGATATTTCTCATCACGAATTGGTGAGGGCCTCATTTATGATTTGCGGTCATTAGTTTTTGGCCACGTGCAAAAACAATCGATTGCTTTTTTCACCAGAACCCAGACCGGAGCACTCATTTCTCGAATTAACTCCGATGTAATCGGTGCTCAACAAGCATTTACGGCAACTCTTTCTGGGGTTGTCAGCAATGTTGTTTCACTCGTCTTAGTGGGAATAACCATGATGGTCTTATCGTGGCAGATCACAATATTTTCACTTCTCTTACTTCCAGCTTTTCTGATTCCAACAAAGTGGGTTGGGCGTAAATTACAAGCCCTCACCCGTGAATCTTTCAATGTCAATGCTGAAATGTCTAGCACGATGACTGAACGTTTTAATGTATCTGGCGCAATGTTGGTCTCACTTTATGGACAGCCAGCTAGAGAGCGTGAGAATTTTCGAGCTAAGGCCAGACGTGTTGCAGACATTGGAATTAAGAGTGCGATGCTCAATCGATTGTTCTTTATTGCTCTCACAAGCGTTGCGGCTATTGCAACTGCCTTCGCCTACGGCATAGGTGGTCACTTGGCAATTAGTGGCAAAGTTACAGTTGGAACTTTGTTGGCCATCACGGCTTTATTGGCACGACTTTATGGTCCTTTAACAGCGCTCTCAAATGTTCGTATCGATGTGATGACGTCATTAGTTTCATTTGAACGAGTTTTCGAAGTACTAGATTTACATCCGATGGTTACGAATCGCGAAGGTGCACTCGTTTTCACAGGTAAAAATCCTCGCGTTGAATTCGACAATGTTGGTTTTGCTTATCCACGGGCCAATGAAATCTCTTTAGCATCATTGGAATCTGCCGCTAAGCCAGAGACGGTCGAAAGTGGCGAAGTACTTAAGAATTTAAGCTTTGTGGCAGAGCCTGGGACTTTGACTGCCTTAGTTGGTCCATCTGGTGCAGGAAAGACCACAATCAGCGCGCTCATTCCACGACTTTATGATGTGACTAGTGGTGCGATAAGAATCGATGGCCACGATATCCGTGATTTAACAATGGAATCGTTAAGAGATTCGATCGGCGTCGTCATGCAGGATGCCCATCTTTTTCACGAAACTATTGCCGAGAATCTTCGATATGCAAAGAGTGATGCAACGGTAGAAGAGATGCAATCTGCTTGCGAATCTGCACAAATTTGGAAGCTCATCGATTCACTTCCCAATGGTTTAGACACAATGGTGGGAGAGCGAGGTCACCGACTCTCTGGCGGTGAAAAGCAACGTCTTGCCATTGCACGGCTACTACTTAAGTCCCCGTCTGTAGTTATTCTTGATGAGGCTACCGCGCATTTAGACTCTGAAAATGAGTCACTTGTTCATGCTGCGCTAGAGAGTGCACTGAAGGGTCGAACAAGCATTGTTATTGCGCACCGATTGAGCACGGTCAGAAATGCAGACCAGATTTTAGTATTGGAAAAGGGTTCAATTGTGGAACGCGGCAAGCATGACGAACTAGTTGCATTGGGTGGACTCTATGCTGATTTGTATAGCCGCCAGGATTTAACGGGATCGACGAATTAAGATTCGCCCGTAAATAATAAGTGCTGCAAAAAATAGCCATTGAAGCGCGTACGCCATATGTGGTCCATCACTTAGTTCTGGTAATTGCGCGGGCACGGCAGGCGTCAAGGAAGTGTCAGAACCGCTGAGTAAATCTAAATAAAATTTTTCAGTCGATAGCCGAGATTGTGCATTGAGTTCGCGCACGAGCGCAGTTCCACTGGAAGGCAGCGCAAAGAATGAACCTTTAGGTAAAGAGGTATCTAGTCGAAGTCGCCCACGAATCTCAACATTTCCAGTAGGTACATCTGAAACCACAGGGGGAGTTGAAGCAGTTTTACCGGCTTGTACCCACCCTCGGTCAACCCAGAATTTTTGATTGCGCGAAGAAGTAAAAAGCGTGAGGACTTCAAATCCATATGTTCCTTCTGAATACCGGTTGCGCAGAAGAATCTGGTGCGAAGAATCAAAAACCCCATTTGTGGTCACGCTTTGCCACTCAAATTTTTCGGGAGTTTGTCTTACCGATTCAAGAGGTTTTGGTGGAAGGGAGATATGGGTCTGAATCATGGAGTTACGAGCATGTCGATCTACTCCACGGTGATATTGCCATTGGGCCGCCCATAAACATCCAACAATGAGCAGAACCGCAATTAATGACTTACGTATCGCCCATGGTTCACGTTGCATGTGTCTGAGTTTAGTTCAAGAAAGTGAGCGCGGCTTTTCATCGCTGACATTAGCTCCAGCTGAAAAAGTTTCTCGTCCCGCGTTTGCAATGACAACGGCAAAATAGGGCAGTGCAACTGCGCCAAGTAAGGCAATCCAGCGATATGGACTTGGCAATATTACAGTGAGAATGAAGCAGGCAGTTCGAATCATCATGGAGAAGAAATAACGCTTTTGTCGCGCGGATTGATCTGCGCTGAGTGCTTTAGGTGCACTTGTTATATCGAAGATTTCCTTCTCTTTGGCCATGACGTAAGCCTATTACCGCGCAGTTGGCGTTGCATCTTTTGATTACCTATCGGTAGCCACTAGATTTGCACATATGAGTTCTCTAGCCTTAGTAACGGGTGGCAATCGCGGCATTGGACTAGCTGTTGCACATGCATTGAAAGCATCAGGACATGATGTGGTGGTTACATATCGATCTGGCGATGCGCCAGTTGGTTTCAAGAGCGTACAGATGGATGTCACTTCCAGTACCAGCGTCGATGCAGGCTTTGACCACATTGAAGCAACATGGGGGATTCCAGAGGTAATCATCGCAAATGCAGGCATCACCAAAGATGGTTTAGTGATGCGGATGAGCGATGAAGATTTTCAAAACGTCATCGATGCAAATCTTACGGGTGCATTTCGTGTGGCCCGTAGGGCAACTAAGGGATTGTTAAAACTAAAGCGTGGTCGCTTAATTTTTGTGGGTTCGGTTGTAGGAGCATTGGGATCTGCTGGCCAAGTCAATTACGCATCAAGTAAGGCAGGGTTAGTAGGTATGGCGCGCTCTTTTGCTCGCGAACTTGGCAGCCGTTCGATTACTGCAAATGTTGTCGCTCCTGGATTTGTTGAGACTGACATGACATCAACATTGGATGAGAAGCGAAGAAATGAAATCGCCAGCTCAGTCCCGCTAGGTCGATTTTCAACTGCACAAGAAATTGCCGACGTTGTCGCATTTATTGCATCACCACAAGCTAGCTATATAACTGGAGCACTCATTCCGGTTGATGGCGGATTAGGAATGGGACACTAATGGGAATTCTTCACGGCAAGAAAATTCTGGTAACCGGAGTCTTAACTGATGCATCCATTGCTTTTCATATTGCTCGCATTGCGCAAGAAGAGGGCGCAGATGTTGTGCTCTCATCCTATGGTCGAGTTCTTTCGCTCACTACTCGTATTTCTGCGCGCCTACCTAAGCCTGCACCAATTATCGAACTAGACGTTACAAACAATGATGATTTAGCGGCATTGGAAACTCGCATACGAGCACATTTCCCAGATGGATTAGATGGAGTAGTGCACTCGATTGGCTTCGCTCCCGAAGCTGCACTAGGCGGCAACTTCCTCAATACACAGTGGGAGGATGTTGCAACGGCGCTCCATGTATCTGCTTTTTCACTCAAATCATTAACCATGGCTGCACGTCCATTATTTAACGGTGGTGGATCAGTCGTCGGCTTAGATTTTGATGCCTCAGTTGCCTGGCCCAAATATGACTGGATGGGCGTAGCAAAAGCTGCACTGGAATCAACATCGCGTTACCTAGCCAGAGATTTGGGTCCTGAAAATATTCGCGTCAACTTAATTGCAGCAGGTCCGATTCGCACGATGGCCGCTAAATCAATTCCGGGATTTGATGAGTTCGAGAAAACATGGAACGAGCGCTCTCCTTTGGCATGGGATGTCACCGATCCAGTCCCAGCCGCACAGGCCACTGTCGCCCTTCTCTCAGACTGGTTCCCTAAAACCACTGGGGAAATCATCCATGTTGATGGCGGGCTGCACGCCATGGGGGCCTAAAACCCCGATTTCTTCAATTAGGTACCTAGCGGGTATCCTTTGCAGCAGACCAGTGGCCTAACAGCTCACTGCAAGAGGAGTTACCGCTCCCACCTCAATCGTCAATTATGGCGATCTGGTTCGTCGGATAAAGAGATTCACCTATCTCTTTTCCTTGCGGTTTTCTTTTTGTAGCGCTGCCACACCACAAGCGTTTACCGAACCGAAGGAGCACACAGTCAGCACAGAACCGCGCATCAATGATCGAATTCGTACACCTCAGATTCGTTTAATCGGGCACACCGGAGAACAAGTAGGGGTTGTTGATATCGACACCGCGCTAAGAATGGCCGATGAAGTTGGTCTCGACCTTGTCGAAATCGCAGCAGAGGCTAATCCACCCGTATGCAAGATCATGGATTTCGGAAAATATAAGTACGAAATTGCACAGAAGGCACGGGAGGCGCGACAGAACCAGACCCACATTGTGGTGAAGGAAGTGCGTTTGACGCCAAAGATTGAAACTCACGACTATGAGACAAAACGTACTCAGGTTGAAAAGTTTTTAAAAGGTGGCGACAAAGTTAAGGTGACTATGAAGTTTCGAGGTCGCGAGCAAACGCGTCCAGAGCTTGGATACAAAATGTTGCAACGTCTTGCAGAAGATATTGCAGAGTTTGGATTCATCGAGTTCGCCCCTAAACAAGAGGGACGAAATATGACAATGGTTTTAGGCCCAACAAAGAAGAAGACCGAAGCGGTTGCTGAAGCAAAAGCTGCACGTAAGGCGAAAGCTGTCGCTGCAGCAGAGACAATGGATGGAGCATAAAGATGCCAAAGATGAAGACCCATAGTGGCGCAAAAAAGACTTTTCGCGTTACAGGAACTGGAAAGATCATGCACGAGCGCGCCGGAAAGCGCCACTTACTTGAGCGCAAGTCTTCTCGAGTTACCCGTCGTCTTTCAACAGAGCAGTCAGCAAAGCCAACCGTAACAATGACAGCCAAGCGCATGCTTGGCTTGAAGTAAGGGACGTGAATTAAATGAGAGTAAAACGTGGTGTTCACGCCGCTAAGAAGCGTCGTACAACTTTAGAGCGTGCCAGCGGTTACCGTGGTCAGCGTTCCCGCCTTTTCACAAAGGCAAAAGAGCAAGTTACGCACTCAATGGTCTATGCATTCAACGACCGTAAAGATAAGAAAGGTGACTTCCGTCGTCTTTGGATTCAACGTATCAACGCCGGTTGCCGTGCACACGGATTAACATACAACCGTTTCATTCAAGGTCTAAAGGCCGCAGGAGTGGAAGTTGATCGTCGTGTTCTTTCCGATTTAGCGACGAATGATCCAGCAACATTTAAGACTCTTGTAGATGTAGCTCGTAAGAGCCTCATCTCTGCTTAATAGTTCACATGATTGAGAGCCTTAACTCGCCACATATAGCGCGAGTTAAGGCTCTTATTTCATCTAGGGGAGTTAAAGAGCGCAAGACATCAGGTGAATTTGTAGCCGAAGGTTTGCAGTGTTTTCGAGAAGCCATCGTTTCAAAAGATGGACCAAAAATTCAAACGCTTTATTTAACACCCACGGCACGAGTCAAGGTTGATGAGCTCACCGATCTTTCATTGATTAATACCTTTGATGTCACCGATGAGGTCATGAAGGCCATGAGTGAGACCATCACCCCACAAGGTATTCTGGCAATTTGTTCGATACCTGCTCAGCAACTTCAGTCATTGCCACTAAATGGAAAACGAAGATTTATCTATTTGTCCGAGGTACAAGATCCAGGTAACGCCGGAACAATTCTTCGCTCAGCCGATGCATTTGGAATGGATGCGGTAATAACATCACCTGGTAGCGTCGATATGTATTCGCCTAAAGTTGTACGAAGTACAGCCGGATCGTTATGGCATATTCCGGTTTTCCAGGGAGTTGCATTGACTGAATTGCTGTCCGATCCACAACTTCACAGCTTTTCATTAGGCGCAGATGGAACGCAGTCGCTTTCATCGTTTTCTATTAAAGGTGACACCGTAGCAATCTTTGGAAATGAAGCGCGTGGATTATCGACGGGTCAATCCACTCTAGGCATTAAGACTGTGAGTATCCCAATGCCCGGTGATGCAGAGAGCCTGAATCTTTCAGCGGCAGCATCAATTGTCATGTATCACCTTGCAAATATGCAGGCTTCCTAAACTCACACCCGATAGACTCACACCTATGCAGCCCCAAGAAATAGCTTCGTGGATAGATGATGCCCGCAAGGCTTTCTCTGGTGCACCTGATTTAGATGCGCTCAAGATTGCACGGCTTGCACACTCTGGTGATAAGTCGCCAATCGCATTGGCATCCCGCGGGCTAGGCTCAATGTCACCTGATGATAAAGCAAGTTTTGGAAAGCTCATTGGTGAAGCTAAAGCTGCGATTACCCAAGCGTTAGCTACGGCAACAGCTCTTCTCGAGGCAGAACGTGATCGTAAAGTTCTTCTTGAAGAAGTCGTGGACATAACGTTACCGGTCAATCGCGCACATCGCGGGGGTCTCCATCCCATCTCTATTATTAAGAATGAAGTTTCAGATTTCTTCATTGAACAAGGTTTTGCGGTTGAAGAAGGACCCGAACTCGAATCTGGCTGGCTTAACTTCGATGCACTCAATATTCCAGCCGATCATCCTGCTCGTACCATGCAAGATACTTTCTTTGTTGAACCTATCGAATCCGGAATGGTTTTGCGGACCCATACATCTCCCGTACAAATTCGCACGATGTTGACACAAACCCCACCTATCTATGTCATTTGTCCGGGTCGTACATTCCGTGCCGATGAACTCGATGCTACGCATAGTCCTGTTTTTCATCAGGTAGAAGGTTTAGTTATTGATAAAGGCATCACGATGGCGCATTTAAAAGGAACGTTAGATAACTTCGCTCGTCACATGTTTGGTCCCGACGTCACAACGCGTCTGCGTCCCTCATTCTTTCCATTCACGGAACCAAGTGCCGAGGTGGATATTTTCTTTAACAATCGTTGGATCGAATGGGGCGGTTGCGGAATGGTTAACCCTAAAGTCCTAGCGACGTGTGGAATAGATACCGATGAATACAGCGGCTTTGCTTTCGGTATGGGGCTAGAGCGCACACTTATGGTGCGCCATGGCATCACCGACATGCACGATATTGTTGAAGGCGATCTACGCTTTACTCGCCAATTTGGAGTTGGTCTCTAATGCGCGCACCTTTATCGTGGATCAAAGAGTTTGTAGATATCCCTCAAGCAATTACGGCAGATCAAATATCTGATGGCCTCAT
>CAEZYI010000003.1_pt1 | contig 30674 bp, 28 predicted proteins | sample 7265481 | NCBI WGS metagenome assembly CAEZYI01 (sample SAMEA6813931, study PRJEB35770) | uncultured Actinomycetes bacterium | biome: Freshwater; feature: Freshwater reservoir; material: water | place: Czech Republic | collected 2017-04-14 | depth 30m m | reverse complement strand
ACAACAACGCCAACTGGCACTATTAGAAGAAGCTCAAGCAAATCAAGCCGGACAAACTGCCGGTCAATCAAAAGTCTGGCCGGACATTGGCTTTAAGGGCCGCTCAACAATTCGTACTTCTCAAGCACAGCGCTTAAAGGCTGTTGAGTATGCCAAGAAGCAAGTGCTTGCTAGAAAACCTTATGTATGGGGTACACAAGGGCCAAGCACTTTCGACTGTTCGGGCCTTGTTTATGCTGCTTATAAATACGCCGGATTAGATTGGCCTAATTGGGATCGCCTCAACTCTGCGCTCTATTCGGGCTACACCAAGCATGTTTCCCTCAATGATCTTGAACCCGGGGACCTCTTGTTCTATTCATACAAGGGAACTATTTCAACGATTCACCACATCACAATTTATGCAGGAAACGGCATGATGTGGGAAGCAAATTCTAAGAATGCGGGCTTGTTGTACTCAAGTATTTATAGCGTTAAAGGACTTATGCCATTTGGTGGCCGGGTCTAGTCTTAGCGTATGACATCGAGCCTGCCAGCAATCAGAAGCGCAGTGCGATCTTGGCTTGATAAATTTGAGGCAGGCGATTGTGTTGTAGTTGCGGTATCAGGTGGCGCAGATTCCTTAGCACTCGCTTATGCTTTATCAGTTGAAGCAAAAAAATCTGCAATTACAGTTCATGCAATTACTGTTGATCACCAACTCCAAAGCGCATCTGGATTGCGAGCATCAAAAGTTGTAGAGCAGATGCTCACTTTAGGAATTACAACTACGATTGAAAAAGTTAATGTGAATATGATTGATGGATTAGAAGCATCTGCGCGGACTGCGCGCTATGAAGCACTTCGTAAAGCTAGCCAACAACTCAACGCTGTTGCAGTGTTCTTAGGTCATACTCAAGATGATCAAGCAGAGGGAGTGCTGCTAGGTTTGGCACGAGGATCTGGAACCCGATCGTTATCGGCAATGGCACCACATAAGGGAATTTATATTCGACCACTTCTGGCGCTTACGCGAAGTGATACTGAAAACGTATGTGCTGAAATTGGATTAACACCATGGAAGGATCCACATAACAAAGACACATCTTTTGCTCGCGTGCGAGTTCGCACCCAGGCACTACCCGTTTTAGAAGAAGCGATTGGGCCGGGAATTTCTCAAGCTCTTGCGCGCAGCGCAGATCTCTTACGCCAAGATGCAGATGCCCTGGATGAGTGGGCAGATCGTGAAGCCTCTGGATTAAATCTCGCAGATCTTGAGTGCGCCCACCTGCTGACACTGCCTTTGGCGATTAGAAGCCGAATCATCAGAATGGCCATCTACGCCGCGGGAGCCCCCGGTGGATCGGTAACTGCCGAGCATGTAGGTGCAGTTGAGGCCCTGATTACCGCGTGGAACGGGCAGGGCGAGGCCCATTTGCCGGGTGGTGTGAAGGTTGGCCGTTTTTCGGGCAGACTTTCGCTCTTACATCACTAGCAGGGGAGCCGGCGTGGATTTAGCAGGAATAGAGAAAGACATCGAACGTGTCATTGTCACCGAAGAACAACTGCAAGCCAAAATTATTGAGCTCGCAGCACGCGTTGATAAAGATTACGAAGGTCAAGATCTCCTATTAATTGGTGTACTTAAAGGTGCAGTAATGGCGATGGCCGATCTTTCTCGTGCATTGCAACGTCATGTTGAGATGGATTGGATGGCGGTTTCTTCTTACGGCTCTGGAACAAAATCCAGTGGTGTAGTTCGTATCCTTAAAGATTTAGATAGAGATATAACCGGGCGCAATGTTTTAATTGTTGAAGATATCGTTGACTCAGGATTAACTCTTTCCTGGCTAAAGGCGAACTTAGAGTCCCGAGGAGTTGGTAGCGTCGAGATTCTCTCAATTTTGCGCAAGCCCGAAGCTGCAAAAGTTGAAGTTGCAGTTAAATATGTTGGCTTTGAAATTCCACCAGATTTCGTAGTTGGTTATGGTTTGGACTTTGATGAAAAATATCGCAACCTCCCATTTATTGCTGTGCTTGCTAAGCACATGTATTCCTAATAACTTACGAAACGAGAAATCCTGAATATGTCTGAAGCAAAGAAGCCAAGCAAGAAAGAAGCAAAGAAGCCGATGAAGAAGAGCTTTGCTGGAAATACTGCACCAAAAAAGCCAGCCACCCGTGCAGGTAAGATTTTTCGAGGACCACTTTTTTGGATTCTTGTAGCAATTCTTTCAGTTTCAATCTTTGGACAAATTACTGCTGCCGGAAATCGCTATACACAGATCGAAACATCTCAAGCGCTAGATGCGATTTCGCAGTCTCAGGTTGAATCTGCTGAAATAGTTGATAAAGATCAGAAGATTCGCTTAGTTCTTAGCGCCGGCAACACGATTAAGGGCGCTAGTAAAGTTGAGGCCTCCTATGTTGCCCGCCAAGAGCCAACCCTGGTTGATGCTTTAACTTCAAATCCACCCGTAAAAGGCTGGAATGTAAAGGTTCCGACGCAGTCTCTCTTGGTTTCATTCCTATTTTCCATAATTCCCTTCCTGCTTATTGGCTTCCTCTTTTTCTGGATGATGAGCCAAGCCCAAGGTGGAAACAAAGTATTTCAATTCGGCCGTTCACGAGCCAAACTTCAAAGTAACGACGTACCTAAGACAACATTTAAAGATGTCGCTGGTGCCGATGAAGCAATTGCCGAGCTTCAAGAGATAAAAGATTTTCTCGCTAACCCTGATAAGTACGGCGCACTCGGTGCAAAGATTCCAAAGGGCGTATTGCTCTTTGGTCCTCCAGGAACAGGTAAGACATTACTTGCTCGCGCAGTTGCAGGAGAAGCCGGCGTTCCATTTTATTCAATCTCTGGCTCAGACTTTGTCGAGATGTTTGTTGGCGTAGGTGCTGCACGCGTAAGAGATCTCTTCAATCAAGCCAAGGAGAATTCGCCTGCAATTGTTTTTGTTGATGAGATCGATGCTGTTGGTCGCCAGCGCGGTGCTGGCATGGGTGGCGGTCATGATGAGCGCGAACAAACGCTTAACCAACTATTAGTTGAGATGGATGGCTTTGAAGAAAATACAAAAGTTATTCTCATCGCTGCAACTAACCGTCCAGATGTTTTAGATCCTGCATTACTGCGCCCAGGACGCTTTGATCGACAGATTGCAGTTGATCGACCTGACCTAAAGGGACGCGAAGCAATTTTGGCAGTACATGCCAAGAACAAACCACTGAGCAATGATGTAAAGCTCATTGACTATGCACGACGTACGCCAGGATTTACTGGTGCCGATCTCGCTAACGTCCTGAATGAAGCAGCCTTGCTAACAGCTCGCGAAGAAAAGAAGGTTATTTCAAACTCTGAACTCGACGAAGCTATTGATCGCGTCATGGCTGGACCTCAACGTAAATCGCGCATTATGAGCGATGATGAGCGCCGAGTAACGGCCTATCACGAAGGCGGGCATGCACTTGTTGCACATGCTCTGCCACATACAGATCCGGTGCACAAGATCACAATCATGCCGCGTGGGCGCGCATTGGGTTACACGATGATTTTGCCTGACGAAGATCGTTATTCAACTACTCGTAATCAATTACTTGATCAGTTGGCTTATTCACTTGGCGGTCGCGCTGCTGAAGAATTAATCTTCCATGATCCATCTACGGGTGCATCAAATGACATTGAAAAAGCAACAGCGCTAGCTCGAGCAATGGTTACCCAATACGGAATGACCGAAGCAATTGGCGCAATCAAGTTAGGCGCCGATAGTGATGCGCCGTTCATGGGGCGTGACTATGGTCATCAGCGTGATTATTCTGAAAACATTGCTGCAGTTGTTGACCAAGAAATCCGTAACCTCATTGAGAATGCACACCAAGAGGCTTTTGATATCTTGGTAGCGAATCGGAAAATTCTAGATGAAATGGTTCTAGAGCTTCTAGATAAAGAGACTTTAAATAAGGAAGAGATTGCACGAATTTTTAAGAAAGTAAAATCTATCACTGCGCGTCCAGCATGGACAGGATCAGTAACTAGAATTCCTTCCGAGCAACCCCCAGTAGAAATTCCAGAACGAATCGTTGCCGATGAAGTTAAGAAACCATCACGTCGTAAGAAGGCCACGAGTGACGATAAATAAAGTATCCGTTACTGATGGGCGAGCATCAGGCCCATATGATCAGGAGCGTGCAGAAAAAGCTGTACGAGAACTTCTACTAGCACTGGGTGAAGATCCAGATCGTGATGGATTAAGGGAAACCCCCGCTCGCGTTGCCCGGGCTATGAAAGAGAACTTTGGTGGACTATGGCAATCGCCTGAAGAGGTTTTAACCACGACTTTTGATATTGGCCATGAAGAGCTAGTAATTGTGCGCGATATTGAGGTTTTTTCGCACTGTGAACATCATTTAACGCCTTTTCACGGCGTTGCCCATATTGGCTATATCCCTCGAGGCAAGATTACAGGGCTTTCAAAGTTAGCCCGCTTAGTTGATGTTTATGCCAAGCGCCCACAAGTACAAGAGCGACTTACTACACAAATTGCAGATGCATTGGTAGATATTCTTAATCCACTCGGTGTCATAGTAATAATTGACTGTGAGCATTTGTGTATGTCGATGCGTGGTGTTAAGAAATCACAAGCTCGAACTACGACAAGTGCGGTGCGTGGAGCATTACAAAATGCAGCAACCCGTGCTGAAGCAATTAGTTTAATTACGCATAGGTAATCACCATGCAGATTATGGGCATTCTAAATGTCACTCCAGATTCTTTTGCCGATGGAGGTCGACATAACTCATTAGCGGCTGCAGTGACACGTGGCTTTGAAATGCTTGCCGAAGGTGTAGACATTGTAGATATCGGTGGAGAATCAACCAGACCTGGTGCCGATCGAGTAAGTGAGCCTGAAGAGTTAGCTCGAGTAATTCCAGTCATCGAAGTCTTAGCAAAATTTGGTGCTGTTATTAGTATCGATACGATGCGGGCAAGTACAGCACGAGCGGCTATACAAGCTGGAGCGCAGATAATTAATGACGTAAGTGGAGGCTTAGCAGATCCAGATATGTTGGCAACCGCGGCGGAATTAAATGTTCCATACATAGCAATGCACTGGCGCGGCCAGTCTAAAGATATGAATTCAAAAGCTATTTATAACAACGTAGTAGAAGATGTTAAGAAAGAATTAGAGGAAAGAGTCTCTGCGGCGTTAAAAGCTGGAATTAGTAAAGACAATTTAATTATCGATCCAGGTATTGGCTTTGCTAAAGAAGCTGATCACAACTGGGAAATCATTGACAATATTGATGTATTTACGGCTCTTGGCTACCGCGTACTTGTAGGTGCATCTCGTAAGCGCTTTTTAGGGGGAGATACTCCCGATGCTCGCGAAGCAGCCACCATCGCACTGACTAAACGCCTCTCTACAACGGGCATCTGGGCAGTTAGAGTCCATTCTGTTAAGCCTCACAAGGAAGTGGTGTCGGTATGAGCGATTCAATAGTTCTCACCGGCATTTCAGGCTTTGGCTTTCATGGAGTGTTTGATCATGAACGCATCAACGGGCAAAACTTTTTTGTAGATGTAGAACTGCATGTAGATTTGTTAAAAGCATCCATGAGCGATGACTTAGCGGATACGGTTAACTATGGCCTAATTACCGAATTAGTTGTTACAGAGATAAAGGGCGAACCGGTGTCGCTCATTGAAAGACTAGCTGGAAGAATTGCTGAAAAGATTCTAGTTGCCCACCAGCAAGTTTTAGAAGTTACGGTAACCGTACATAAGCCGGATGCACCTGTTGGAATAGTGATTAAAGATATTGCCGTTCAGATTACCCGTTCTCGATGAAGGCCATTGTCGCACTAGGGGCAAATATTGGTGATCCACACAGCAACTTAGATGTAGCGGTGGCTTTACTAAAAGAAGTAAGCGAAGTCTTGAAAGTATCTTCGTATTACACCACTGAACCAGTCGGTGGACCGGAACAGCCAGATTATTTAAATGCCGTGGTTATTCTTGAAAGTGATCTTCCAGCTATGGACTTACTTTCACTTCTTCATGGCATCGAAAAGAGTTTAGGTCGCGAGCGAATTGAGCATTGGGGACCACGAACAATCGATTGTGATTTGATTCAATATGGCTCGATACTTAGCGATAGCACTGAACTTATGCTGCCGCATCCACGAGCGCATGAACGCAGATTTGTTTTAGAGCCCTGGTATGAAGTTGAGCCTGAAGGAATTCTCTTGACACATGGGCCTATTAAAGAGCTTTTGGCGCAATTGAAGGATTAGTCGTAAACTTAGAACACCTCGCCCGGTACCTGAAAGGACTGGAGCCTTATGAGCGTTTTAGTTCCCACGATGGGTGCCTTACATAAAGGGCATCAAGCGTTAATTAAGCGTGCTCGCAGTATCAGTAAAGATGTTGTCGTAAGTATCTTTGTTAACCCGCTTCAATTTGAAAATCAAGAAGATGTTATGAAATATCCACGTTCTCCAGAGCGCGATATTCAATTGGCGACCTTGGCCGGGGCAACAGAAATCTGGATGCCCGAATATGAGGAGATTTATCCAAATGACTATGCCACATTACTTGCCGGAAATCTCGGTGATAACTACGAAGGTAAATCACGTCCTGGTCATTTTGATGGGGTTGTAACGGTAGTTAATCGCTTATTTGAGATTGTAAAACCTGAAATAGCAGTATTTGGTGAAAAAGATTTCCAGCAGCTGCAAATCATCAGAGCTATGAAGAAATCTGTAGAGATCATCGGCGTCCCTACAGTTCGAGAGTTTGATGGGCTTGCGCTCTCATCACGCAATATTCGCCTTACACCTGAAGGTCGGGTGAGTGCGAATGTTATTTACCGCGCTATGGCTGCTGCGCGCTTAGCCCCAACAGTTGCAATTGCACAAGAGATTCTTGCAACAACAATCGCAACTGATAGTGCATTTAGATGTGATTATGCAGTTATCGTAGATGAAGAGAATTTTGAAATCGCAACTGATGCAACGCAACAAAAACGTGCAATTATTGCTGGATGGATAGATGGCGTACGCCTAATAGATAACATGAGAATGGGTGCCTAATGCTGCTAACTATTGATGTAGGTAATACAAATACAGTTTTAGGTATTTTTGATGGTGACGCACTAGTTCGTTCCTGGCGTGTTAAAACCGACCCACGTAGCACTGCCGATGAATTATGGCTTCAATATCGTTCTTTAGTCGAAGATTATGACGTCACAGGTTTATCAATTTGTTCGACAGTTCCCGCAACGCTGCGTGAGCTTCGCAGCATGATTACAGATTATTTTGCCGATATACGAACAACTATTGTTGAGCCTGGCATCAAGACGGGCGTCCCGCTCTTGGTTGATAATCCAAAGGAGATTGGTGCCGATCGCATCGTAAATACTTTGGCCGCACACACACTATTTGGTGGACCAGCAATTGTTGTTGACTTTGGAACTTCAACTAATTTAGATGTTGTCTCACCTAAAGGGGAGTTCCTCGGGGGAGCTCTAGCTCCAGGAATTGAAATCTCTGTAGATGCTTTGGCTGCGCGTGCGGCTCAGTTACGTAAAATTGAATTGATTAGACCTAAGAATGTAATCGGTAAAAATACTGTTGAAGCGTTGCAGTCCGGCACAATCTATGGTTTTGCCGGCCAAGTTGATGGATTGGTGGATCGCATTACTGCTGAGTTGGCCGAATCGTATTCTGGCAAACCTATAGTGATAGCCACGGGCGGTTTAGCCCCACTCATTATCGGTGTTTCAGAAACTATCGATAAGCATGAGCCAGACTTAACATTGATTGGGCTTCGCTTAATTCACGAACGAAATGCTTGAGTCGCTAGACTTCCCTTCATTATGAGCACAGAAAACCTACCCATCGAAGAAGATCTACCCGAGCAGTTGCGGATTCGCCGTGAAAAGCGTGCGGCGCTTATCGATGGTGGGGTTGAGCCATATCCAGTATCGGTCCCACGAACAAAGTCGTTGAAAGCAGTTCGGACTGAGCATGCAGGACTGGAAATAGATGTTGCCACCGGAATCACTGAGAGCCTTACTGGTCGCATTATTTTTAAACGCGATACTGGAAAGCTTTGCTTTGCCACTTTGCGTGAAGGCGATGGCACTGAACTGCAAGCCATGTTTTCATTAGACAAGATCGGTCAAGAATCAATTGATTCATGGAAATCAGATATTGATCTTGGTGACATAGTTTCCGTTACTGGAGAGATTATTACTTCGAAACGCGGCGAGCTTTCGATTCTGGCTAATTCTTGGAAGTTGGCTTCAAAATCACTTCGCCCATTGCCAAACGATCACAAGCCAATGTCAGAAGAAACGCGTGTTCGTATGCGCTATGTAGATTTAATCGTTCGGCCTGAAGCTCGCTCAAACGCTCGTTTACGTCCGGCAGTGATGAGCTCTCTGCGCCAGACATTTGCACAAGCCGATTTCATTGAAGTGGAAACTCCAATGTTGCAAGTAATGCACGGTGGAGCCGCAGCACGACCATTCAAATCTTTTTCAAATGCTTATGACATGGAACTATTTTTGCGCATTGCACCTGAGCTCTTTTTAAAGCGCTGCGTAGTAGGTGGCATAGAGCGAGTCTTTGAAATAAATCGTAACTTTCGCAATGAAGGTGCCGATTCATCGCACTCTCCAGAGTTTGCAATGATTGAGAGCTACCAGGCATATGGCGATTGGAAATCAATTGCTGAACTCACTCGCGCGCTAGTTCAAAATGCCGCTATGGCTATCGCTGGATCTCATGTTGTTACACATCATGATGGTCGCCAAGCGGATCTCGGTGGCACTTGGCGTGAAATCTCACTCTATGACGCTATTTCAAAGGGTGTTGGGCAGGAAGTAACTGCGCTTACTAGCATCGATGAGCTCAAAGTAATCGCAACAAAGCTAGGAATGAAGATTGATCCAAAGTGGATCACTGGAAAATTAGCTGAAGAGATTTTTGAACATGTGGCTAAAGATCAATTAATTGAGCCTACATTTGTTATGGGCTTCCCAGTAGATACTTCGCCGCTTGTTCGTGCACACCGAGAACTTCCAGGTGTTGCTGAAAAATGGGATCTGTATGTAGATGGATTTGAATTAGCAACTGGTTATTCAGAATTAATCGATCCAGTTATTCAGCGAGATCGCTTAGTCGAGCAAGCAACTCTTGGCGCAAAGGGTGATCTTGAAGCGATGCAAGTTGATGAAGATTTCTTACGTGCCATGGAGTTTGCCATGCCACCAACTGGTGGCATGGGTATGGGTGTAGATCGTTTGTTGATGGCATTGACTGGTCTGGGAATTCGAGAAACGATTTTGTTCCCGCTCGTAAAACCTGAAAGCGATTAAGCATGGAGATACGTTCTGCTCGAACGAGCGACATTAAAGGTATTCGAGCTTTGATTGATTCGTATGCACCCGAAGGTCGTTTACTAACTAAAGAGACCGTAACATTGTATGAAAGCGTGCAAGAGTTCGCTGTCGCAGTTGATGGCGAACGTGTTGTTGGATGTGGAGCGCTGCATGTGTTGTGGGAAGATTTAGCAGAAGTTCGTACAGTGGCAGTAGATGAAGCACTGCGAGGTCAGGGGATTGGTCATAAAATTCTTGATTCAATTATCACTCGCGCAGAAAATATCGGAGTACAGCGAATCTTTTGCTTAACTTTTGAAACGGAATTCTTTGGTCGCCATGGATTTGAAGTTATTGAAGGTACTCCCGTAGATCCTGCGGTCTATGACCAACTACTGCGCTCCTACGATGCCGGTGTTGCTGAATTCCTAGATTTGGAATCGGCCAAGCCAAATACCCTTGGCAATACACGAATGTTGAAAAAACTCGCCTAGATAGTGGGCTTTTCGGGCATAAAACCCCTATCTCTAGGGTTGTAACAGCTACAAGCTATCCACCTCGCGGGCTTTGGCCCCTAGGTATTAGGCTTCATGAATCGAATAAGAAGGAGTGAGCCCATGTTTGAGCGCTTTACCGACCGAGCCCGCCGTGTTGTTGTGCTGGCCCAAGAAGAAGCTCGCATGCTCAATCACAACTACATCGGCACCGAGCACATACTGCTTGGCCTCATTCATGAGGGCGAAGGCGTTGCAGCTAAAGCCTTGGAATCACTCGGAATCTCACTTGAAGGTGTTCGCGCTCAAGTTGAAGAGATTATTGGACAAGGCCAGCAAGCTCCAAGTGGCCACATTCCATTTACACCACGAGCTAAAAAAGTTCTAGAGCTTTCATTGCGTGAAGCGTTGCAACTGGGCCACAACTACATCGGCACAGAACATATTTTGCTTGGTTTGATTCGCGAAGGTGAAGGTGTTGCAGCTCAAGTTCTTGTAAAACTTGGCGCAGATTTAAATCGAGTTCGCCAACAAGTAATTCAACTTTTGTCAGGCTATCAAGGCAAAGAGGCAGTTACACAAGGTGGGCCTGCAGAAGGAACTCCTTCGACATCGTTGGTTCTAGATCAATTTGGACGAAACCTTACACAAGCTGCACGTGAAGGAAAGTTAGATCCAGTCATCGGTCGTGAAAATGAGATTGAACGTGTCATGCAAGTTCTTTCACGTCGTACCAAAAATAATCCAGTATTAATCGGTGAGCCAGGTGTTGGTAAGACTGCAGTTGTAGAAGGTCTTGCCCAAGCGATTTTTAAGAATGATGTACCTGAAACTTTGAAGGACAAGCAGCTTTATTCACTAGATTTAGGTGCACTTGTTGCAGGCAGCCGTTACCGTGGAGATTTTGAAGAGCGTTTGAAGAAGGTTTTGAAAGAGATCAAGACTCGCGGTGACATCATTCTCTTTATCGATGAGATTCACACTCTTGTCGGCGCTGGTGCGGCAGAAGGTGCGATTGATGCTGCAAGTATTCTTAAGCCAATGTTAGCTCGTGGTGAGTTACAGACAATTGGCGCCACAACTCTCGATGAGTATCGCAAGCATGTAGAAAAAGATGCTGCATTAGAGCGACGCTTCCAACCTATTCAAGTAAAAGAGCCATCAGTTGCCCACACAATCGAGATTTTAAAAGGCTTGCGTGATCGCTATGAAACCCACCACCGTGTATCAATTACCGATGGCGCACTAGCTGCTGCAGCAAATTTAGCTGACCGTTATGTCTCAGATCGTTTCTTGCCAGATAAGGCAATTGATCTGATTGATGAGGCGGGTTCACGTCTTCGCATTAAGCGAATGACGGCACCGGCTGAGCTTCGTGAATTTGATGAAAAAATTGCCGATGCTCGTAAAGAAAAAGAGTCTGCAATCGATGGACAGGATTTCGAAAAAGCTGCCTCGTTGCGTGATAAAGAAAAGACGCTGATCGCTGAAAAGCATGAAGCTGAAAAGAATTGGAAAGCTACCGACCTCGATAAGGTCACAGAAGTAGATGAAGAGTTAATCGCACAGGTTCTCTCGGCTTCAACTGGAATTCCAGTATTTAAGTTAACTGAAGAAGAGACTGCGCGACTACTTCGCATGGAAGATGAACTTCACAACCGTGTGATTGGCCAAGATCAAGCTATTAAAGCTTTGTCTCAAGCAATTCGCCGTACACGTGCCGGTCTTAAAGACCCACGTCGTCCTGGCGGATCATTTATCTTTGCTGGCCCATCAGGAGTTGGAAAGACTGAACTTTCTCGCACATTGGCATCATTCTTATTCGGTGATCAAGATGCATTGATTCAATTGGATATGTCTGAGTATTCAGAGCGCCATACTGCTTCACGTTTGTTTGGTGCGCCTCCAGGATATGTCGGCTATGACGAGGGTGGACAGTTAACTGAAAAAGTACGCCGTCGTCCATTCTCGGTAGTTCTTTTCGATGAGATCGAAAAGGCACACCCAGATATCTTCAACTCACTTTTACAGGTCTTAGAAGATGGGCGCCTAACGGATTCTCAAGGGCGCACCGTTGACTTCAAAAACACTGTAATCATCATGACAACCAACCTTGGAACTCGCGATATTTCAAAGAGCCTTGGGCTTGGCTTTGCCAATAGTGATGACGATGTGACTAATTATGAGCGTATGAAGGGCAAAGTGAGTGATGAGCTCAAAACTCACTTCCGCCCTGAGTTCCTTAACCGTATCGATGACGTCATTGTCTTCCATCAGCTCACCAAGGATCAGATTGTTCAGATCGTTGATTTGATGATTAAGAACCTTGATGATCGCTTGCAAGCAAAAGATATGGGAATTGAATTAACTCCCGCAGCTAAAGATTTACTAGCTGCACGCGGTTATGACCCACTTCTTGGTGCGCGTCCGCTTCGCCGAACCATTCAACGCGAAATCGAAGATTCTTTGTCAGAGAGAATCTTGTTTGGCGAGTTAAAGGCCGGTGAAATTATCGTGGTTGATGTTGAGGGTGAAGGCGCGGAAGCGGTATTTACTTTCAAAGGCAACTCGAAAGTTGAAACCCCTGATAGTCCAGAGGATTTAGCTGAAGCCCCTACTGCTTAAGTTAAGAACCTAATTTCTTAAGGGCTTCACCAGTTACTCGATAGATGGTCCACTCATCCATGGGTACTGCACCTAGGGATTTGTAAAACTCGATTGAGGGTTCATTCCAATCCAATACCCACCACTGCAATCTTTCATAACCACGTTCAATGCAGATTGCACCGAGCTCTTTGAGCAGAGCAAGACCTAAACCTTTACCGCGATGCGCAGGATCAACATAGAGATCCTCTAAATAAATTCCTGGCTTTCCAAGCCACGTTGAGTAATTAAGAAACCAGATGGAGATTCCAACTACTTCACCATCAACTTCGGCAACATGGCAAAATGCATGTGGTTTTTCTCCGAAGATAGTTTCTTCAATCTGTTCGATTGTTGCTTTAGCTTCATCTGCCGCTTTTTCGTATACAGCCAGATCTTTAATTAATGCATGTATACGTGGTGCATCTTCTTTGCGCGCAAATCGAATCATTGCGGGAGTCTATAGCGGTTGCGGGGGATGGCTTGAATTAATTGGTCTTCCAGCAGTGTTTTAATGGCTTTTTCTACTTGAGATTCATCTGGCCATAGTTTCTTGATTGCGTTCTCGGTCAGAGATTCATTCTCTCGCAAAGCTTGAACTATCGTTCCACGACACTTGCGATCTGTACCGTGCCAATCTTGAGACTTACGAAGTAAATCAGTTTTTGGATAACCATTTTTTCGCCAATTACACTGTGAAATGACAGGACAAAGTTCACACTTTGGATGAGAAGAAGTGCATACAAGTGCGCCAAGCTCCATCGTTGCCGCTGCCCAGATATGTGCATTATTATTTGGCATTAATGCTTGGCGCGAACTCTTTTCACGTGCTGTTGCTGCAGGCTTTGGGTGCTCTTCACCATCAATAACCCGTGTAAGCAAGCGGCGAATATTGACATCCATCACCAGTGTTGCCTCTTCAAAAGCGAATGCGGCAATCGCTGCGGCTGTGTATTCACCGATTCCAGGAAGTAGTTGCAACGTTTCAGCATTATTAGGAACTTCATTATTAAAATCCTGCGCAATAATCGCAGCAGCTGCGTGTAATCGCAAAGCACGACGCGGATACCCTAAACGCCCCCAAGCAGTAATTACTTGTGCCGGTGTTGCTTGTGCTAAATCAGACGGGGTTGGCCAGCGCTCCATCCACTCAATCCATTTGGGTAAGACACGATTAACCGGTGTCTGCTGCAACATAAATTCACTGACCATGACTCCCCATGCAGAAGTATCACGCCACGGTAAGTCACGTTTATTTCTTTTAAACCAATTGATAATTGGTTTTTCAAGCGAGTTCATTCGCCGTTTATTTTTACCCGGCTAAGTGCCTGATCGAGACGGGAAACTTCAACGATTTCCATTCCATCGATTTTCGTCTCTGATCCAGTTGGCACTAATGCCCGCTTAAAACCTAAGCGGAAGGCTTCTTGTAAGCGACGGTTGACTCCGCTGACCTTACGAATTTCACCAGCAAGGCCAACTTCACCGATTGCCACTAAATCCGAGGGCAACGCAAGACCCTTTGCTGCCGATGCAACAGCCAGGGCGAGAGCTAAATCAGCGGCGGGCTCTGACATTTTCATGCCTCCGACGGTTGCTGCGTATACATCGCGACCACCAATACGAACATGGGCACGAAGTTCTAGAACTGCCAGAGTCATTGAGGTTCGAGCCGAATCTAAACCAGATACAACGCGGCGAGCATTTCCAAAATCATTCTCACGCCCCTGGCTCACCAACGCTTGAATCTCGGCTAGTAAAGGGCGCCGACCTTCCAATGTCACAGTCACACATGTGCCCGGAACTGGTTCAGCATGTCGCGATGTGAAAAGTCCAGTGGGATCGAGTACCGATTCAATTCCAACATCACTTAAATCAAAACATCCAACTTCATCGGAGGCGCCGAAGCGGTTTTTAATCGCACGAATAAGACGTAGACGTGAGTGGCGTTCGCCCTCGAACTGAAGAACAACATCAACGATATGTTCGAGTAAACGTGGCCCTGCAATCGAGCCATCTTTTGTTACATGTCCAACCAATAGCAAAGTGATATCGCGATCTTTACAGATACGAATTAATGCACCTGCAACTTCACGAACTTGAGTCACGCCGCCCGGTGCACCATCGGCAGCTGAACTTCCAATTGTTTGAATTGAATCAATAATCACAAGTTGAGGTTTGACTGCATCGATATGTGCAATGACTGCGCCTAAGTCTGTTTCAGATGCTAAAAATAAGGCTGGGTCAATTGCTTTAATTCGTTCGGCGCGTAAACGAACTTGGGAAGCAGACTCTTCTCCACTTATATAGAGTGCTGAGATTCCTTGTGAAGCACTTTGCGCCGCTACAGATAAAAGAAGCGTTGATTTTCCAACTCCGGGCTCACCAGCTAATAAAATTGCAGCCCCTGGAACTAATCCGCCACCTAAAACTCGATCCAGTTCAGTCACACCAGTTGGGCGTGCATGAGCTGCTGATAAATCAACGTCACCAATAGGTGTGGCTTTATGTGTGACATGGCCTGCAACTAATGAGAGTTTCTTAGGAGCGGCAATCTCTTCGACACATCCCCATGCTTGGCATTCACCACATCGCCCAACCCATTTTTGAGATGTCCATCCGCACTCAGTACAGCGGAAAGGATCCTTCTCGACTTTGGCCATGAGTAGAGCCTAGAACTTAGGACTGACTTTTTGCCGCAGCCAGTGTTGCTGGATGTTGAATAACGAAAAGTGGCAGCGATCGAGCTTGGGCATCACGAATTCCAGCCATGCGTTGATCACATACGCGCGCTAATTCTGCATAAGCCGTCTCACCCATGAGTTTTTGCAGTTCATATTTATTGGAGAGATAAACCGGCTCTTTGCCAACATGTGCATCGGTATTGCTCGTACAGTACCAATCAAAATCATCTCCACCATCGCCCCATGCTAAGCGCTCATATTCGCCAATGACAGTTACTGAATATTCGCGCTCGCCGACTTCGCGAGTTTCAAAACTACGACGCAAGGGTAATTGCCAGCAAACATCTGGCTTAGTATCAACAAAATGTTTGTTCTCTTTAATCGCTAAGTGGTGAAGCACGCAGCCAAATGAACCAGTAAAACCTTCTGCGGTGTAACCCTTACGATTTAAAAATATGCAACCATCTTCTACGCGACGAGTTTTTCTTTCACCATCTTCATCTTTTTCTGAAATTCGAAGTTTTGCACCAGGCTTCTTTGGGCGAGCCTCTGAATAAAACTGCCACATGTCAGGAGTTAGATATGCCGCAGCCTTATCGGTGCGCTTTTCATCTTCCTCATCGGTATACATAGCGCCTTCAGTACAGCAACCAGCATCAGGTTGACTCTTGAATACACCTTGGCAGCCATCGCCATAAATACAGGTCCAATAAGAGGTCAACCACGTTAGGTCACACTTAAAAATTTCTTCGTCATTCGCAGGGTCAGTAAATTCAACCCAATCGCGCGCAAAACCTGGCTTTAGTTCCGACATAGTCGCAGAGCCTACACGCTTAACAGGTACGCTTGCACAATGAGTCAGCAGATACGTGTAGCTGTAATAGGTGCCGGAGTTATGGGCGAAGCGCTCATTGCTTCGTTGATCTCCAGCGGTATTCCCGCAGATCTTGTCACTATCTCTGAAAAGCGTAGCGAGCGTTGCAATGAATTGATCACAACGTATGGAATTAAAGCATCCGATCTTGCCGCAAATGTTAAAGATGCCGATGCGGTCCTTCTTGTTGTAAAACCACAGGACATGGCAGGAGTTTTAGAAGAAATTCGCGGAAGCGTGAATCAAAAGGCTGTCATTATTAGCTTTGCCGCTGGAAAAAGAATTGAGTTTATTTCACAGCACTTAGGCACTAAGAATCCAGTTATTCGCGTGATGCCAAATACTGCAACAATTGTGGGCTCTGGCATGGCTGCCATTTCGCTGGGTGAAGGTGTGCAACCTCAAGATAAAGATTTTGTGATCGGCTTTTTAGCTGCAACAGGCAAAGTAATCGAAGTACCTGAAGAGTTACAAGATGCCGTCACTGCCACAAGTGGTTCTGGCCCAGCTTATTTCTTTAGGTTTGTTGAGGCGATGGTTGCTGGGGCTCAAGACCTTGGTTTATCTGCCGATGATGCAACAACGCTTACGTATCAAACAATTATTGGGGCAGCAAAACTTCTAGAAACGTCGGGAAAATCTGCAACTACACTTCGTGAAAATGTAACTAGTCCTAATGGCACAACAGCTGCTGCACTTACTTCATTTGAGAACGATGAAATTTCAACGATTGTGGCTCGTGCCATGAAAGCTGCCCGCGATCGCTCGCAGGAACTAGCGTGAAGCGGCTACTTTCACTTGTTTTTATCGCAACTTTTTTATGGGCGACAAATAGCTCAGCTGCACCAGCGACAATTCCAGTTAAAGATTTAAGACTTCTTGCGACTGCCGGCAGCTTGGACGAGGTAAGCGGGATAATTCCATTGGGTTCCACAATCGTTATTTATGGAACAAAGCAAGAAAAATCATATGCACGGTCGATAGATGCTAGCGGCAACGAGTTGTGGAAAATCGAACTAGATTCACAATTAAACTCATTAGCTTCTGTGGGCACAGTAGATAGTTTAGGAAATATTTGGATTGGCGGCTCGATTTCAGAAGCAATAGGAAATCAAGAAAACACTCCAGGCGCAAAGCCCATCAATCCTGACAATGTAACTACCGTTCCAGAAGATTTAGATATGAGTTTAACGAGTGTAGTTTTATGGCAAATCGATCCAACTACTCTTTCAGTACGGCACTACTTACTTAAACAAACTCAACCAGTGCTAATCACATCAATTGCTATCAATCAAACTGGACTTTCACTTGTTGGAATATCTCCAACCAATAAAGGGAGTGCCGGCATTCTGATTACGATGAATTCTTTAGGTGAATTTGGAGTCCCTCTGCAGATAGGTATTTCATCCACAACGTTGGATGCAGTTGTGCGCAACCCAGATGGATCTATGACGGTAACAGGTGCCAGTGCTGAGACACTCAAAGGTAAAAAGCTTGTCGGTATGGTTGATGGAATTATTGTAAAAATCTCGCAGAGTAATGAAATTCTTTCAGTCGTTCGAAGTTCAGCGTCAAAAGCACGTAGAAATTGGAGTAGCGCTAGCTCTACACTTTTATTGGGGGGAGAGGTAATTACTGGAAAGGTAGTTCAGGCGGCAGTTACTAAATTTTCAACTACCTATGCACCACAATGGAGTAATCGTTTTACTTCAACCGGAAAAACTCTCACGTACGGCTCCACGTATGCTTTCTTGGCATCTACCGGGCGAATTCCACAGCTCACTAAATGGGCGCCGAAAAGCCCTAGACCAATCGTGCTTATCTTTGATTCCAAGGGTGCGGTTGTTAGTGCATATGCCACGCCAATAAATCAGCGTGAGGTAGTCGGATTGGTATCAAACAAATCGCTGGGCCTTCTCTGCGTAAGTGCAAGTAAAGATTCAGTTTCGATTTTTGCCCTCAACTAGTAATTACGGCTTAAGCAGGACGATTTTTCCATTCATACCTGCAATGAGGTATTTAGTTTTTTTCAGAACTACCCATGTGCTTTGTGTTGTTTCAGCATCTTGAACGCTTCTAAGTAAGCGAATTGCACCTTGGCCCAACGAAACCTTTTTTGTATCAACGCTGCATAATCGATCTTGGCAACCAAAGACAATACTCGAACCATCCAGAAGAATTCCCCCGCTAGGGGTGCCGAAATTCTCAGAGGTAATAGCGTTAACTTTATTTGGTGCACTCAATTTGACCCAACGGATTTGATCTGGTTTTGGTGCCGACATCAATGAACTGGATAGCCACGAGGCAACCACATCTTTACCTACTTTTGCCAAGGCAACATTAAAGCCAAAAACTGAGGCTTTATCAGTCGACATATCCAACGTCTGATAAGTCCAACCAGATGCATCGGTGCCTGCTCGAGAAGCTACACGTACTTGCCCATTTGTAATTTCTTTTTTCTGGTTCATATCAACTACCGAATCATATAAAACAACGGTTTGAGAGCCGTCAAATAGGGCTGAAAGGTTGTAGCCAACGTCGCCAGTCGTGCGACCCTTCGTACTGCTATCGCCATCTACGATTTCATATCGCCAAGGCTTACTATTTACTTTTACTGCACCTAGCAAAATACCTTGACTCTCATCACGGTAGAAAACCTGAACCGTGTTTTGTGTTGCAACGCAAGCATTAGAGATATTGACTTCAGAAGAGGATCGAACTCGCTTTGAATCCGAGTAGCTATTAATGCTCGTTCCATTTCCATCAACAACTTCAAATGTAAAGCTTTTACCGTTAAACGTTGCATAACGTAAGTCTTTATCTACTGCATCTGAGTAGAAAATATGGAGAGTCTGGTTAGAGCGACTGCCATTTACGCACATAGAGAGGTTGCCACTAATTGCATTTCGTGTGCGCCCGCTTGGTCCACCAGCGCCATCAACTGTAGTTTTATTCCACTTCTTTCCATCGTATAAAGCAATTTTTAAGTCACCGCTCTTTGAATCTGTATAAGCAATCACGGGAGATCCATTAAATGTTGTACTTACTAAACTCTTTCCATCGGAGTATGAATCTAAGATACTGCTAGACCATGCCGTTTGTGGCGTAACTTGGGCGGTCATTGCTGCAACTGAATCGCCAACTAAATTTCGAGCAATGACACTAAAACTATAAGTAGTCCCATTTTTTAAGCCAGTGATTAATACCGGGCTAGAGAAGGCGCTCTTTTCGATCCCTGTCTTGAGATTCGTTACAACATATTCAGTAAGTTGTGCTGTTCGCAAATTTGCAGGCGGGTCAAAGACAATAAGTGCTGACTTATCACCCACATATGCGCTGGCATTTCTTGGAGTATCCGGTATGCCTGCGGCTACACCGACCGGTGGCTTATTACGCATATCTTCCATCATGGCCAATAAAAGCGCCCCAGGTTCTCTGAAAATTTCACCGGGATCAAGATTCGGCGTCATTACAGAATCCAAACCTGAGCCGGCGAAAGTATCGTCATCTAAGTGGCTAATGGATGAACCTGAGAGATAACGACTAGGCGCAAAAAGTTTTGGCCTCTCATTTTTATTTGCCGCAATCCCAAGAGGGCCAGACCAGTACAAAGTTGATGTTAATACTGACGCTAGTTGGGTTGATGGAGTTGGAATATCAGCGAGTCTGCTGCCATCCATAGTCTGTGCATATGCATCAAATGGTGTGGGTTGCTCAAGACTTCCGACTGCAACGTAATTATTATTTGCATCGCTTGTGAGTCCATAGGCACTATTTGATGCGAAACCTAAGCCATGTGCTAATTCATGGAGAAAAACCGACTCTAAATCAAACTCACTTTTTGTTGGCTTTCCATCTCCTCGTGAATTCCATTGTGCACTCGAATTAACTTGAATAATAATTTCGGGCTTTGACTTATCTAAATCTTTCCCAGCTAATGCATTTGCAAGCGCTGAGGGATACCACAAGGCAGGATCAGGGGCTCCGGAAAAGCCTGAGTAAAAATTCACTGCACTGGCACTTCCTAATAAGCCAATGGAGTTAACGCGACCCCATGAAGCTTCCACATTGATTGGCACGGTTGAGGGAAAATTACTCGCCCAAATATCAATTGCCGCCTGGACATCATTTTTTGCCCACATAGGGAAGTTGCTGTACTTAACGTTGAACCGTGACTGAGTTTCCACATTTCGATATTTGGGTCGCTTAGAAGGGCTGTTATTTGTCGCTGCGCCTGCATAAATATTTCCCCATGTCTCTGCTGGTGCAACTTTAAAAACCGCCTGAGAAGCAGGCGCTGACATGAAGGAGACCAGGAGGCCAACAGACAGGGTGAGTACCCAAAGCCGTTTCCACTGGGTTTTCTGCACTCGCCCACGCTAGCAGGGTGGGATGATTCCTTTGTGACTCAAAGCGGCGAATCAGAATTCTTTAAGCAAACCGACAGGGTTACCGCTCCTAAAATCTCGGTTTACGGCAGACATGGTTGCCATCTTTGTGAGGTTGCCATAGAGACCCTGGAACAGATGCAGGGTGAGCTGAAATTTTCGATTGAAAAGATTTATATCGATGGAGATTTAGAACTTGAAAAACTCTATGGTGAGCAGATCCCAGTAATACATATCGATGGTGAACACCATGACTTCTGGCGAGTTGATCCAGAACGCTTTAAATCTTCCCTTGAAAAACATCGTCAGCGTCAATAATTTTGTACGAATAACCTTGTTCAGCTAAAAAGCGTTGGCGATTTTGCGCAAAATCTTGATCGATAGTGTCACGTGAAATTACAGAATAAAACTTAGCGCCTCGACCATCAGATTTTGGTCGGAGAATTCGTCCTAACCGTTGTGCTTCTTCTTGCCGGCTACCAAATGCACCAGAGACTTGAATTGCAATAGTTGCATCAGGTAAATCAATAGAGAAGTTTGCAACTTTTGAAACAACTAGACAAGTAATTTCACCAGTTCTAAATTTATTGAAAAGAACTTCGCGTTCCTTAACCGGTGTATCACCCTTAATCAGAGGAACTCCTAGAACTTCAGAGAGCTCATCGAGTTGATCGATGTACTGACCGATAACCAGAATTTGTTCTCCACTGTGCTTCTCAACAAGGGCCTCGACAACATCTCGTTTGGTCCGAGTTGTTGCACATGTGCGATAACGGTTTTCAGGTTCAGCAGTTGCATACATCAAACGCTCGTTCTCGGTTAGGTTTACGCGAACTTCAATGCACTCTGCTGGAGCGATATAGCCCTGAGATTCAATCTCTTTCCATGGAACATCGAAGCGTTTTGGCCCAATGAGTGAAAATACTTCACCTTCCATGCCATCTTCACGCACTAAAGTTGCTGTTAATCCCAAGCGGCGTCGAGATTGAATATCGGCAGTAAAACGAAAGATTGGCGCAGGTAATAGGTGCACCTCATCGTAGATAATTAAACCCCAGTCATAAGAATCGAAGAGATCTAGATGGGCGTACACACCATTTTTCTTCTTCGTCATGACTTGATATGTCGCAATGGTTACTGGGCGGATTTCTTTTTTTGCACCTGAGTATTCGCCGATTTCATCTTCATTGAGCGTGGTTCGCTTTAATAACTCTTCTCGCCACTGTCGAGCCGCAATTGTGTTTGTAACTAAAATTAAAGTAGTGGCTTTGGCATGTGCCATTGCTGCAGCACCAACAATTGTCTTTCCAGCACCGCAGGGGAGCACTACGACACCAGAGCCACCATGCCAAAAACCCTCAGCAGCTAACTCTTGGTAGGGACGAATCTTCCAATCACTTTGAACGAGATCAATTGCATGAGCTTGCCCATCAACATAACCCGCAAAATCCTCAGCCGGCCAACCCAATCGCAAGAGTGATTGCTTTATCTGTCCACGCTGGCTGGGCAAAACTGCAATTGTTTGCGCATCTATGCGAGCACCGAGTAATGGTTGAATCTTTCGCGCGCGAATAACTTCTTCAAGTACAGCAGTGTCTGTTGTGACAAGAATTAATCCATGAACTGGATCTGCTTCCAGTCGCAAGCGACCATATCGAGACATTGTTTCCGCCACATCAATTAAAATTGAATGTGGAACGGCATATCTAGAGTATTTAATAAGCGTATCAATGACTTGTTCAGCATCATGGCCTGCAGCACGCGCATTCCATAAACCAAGCGGCGTAAGTCGATATGTATGAATATGTTCTGGAGAGCGCTCTAGTTCAGCAAAAGGTGCGATAGCACGGCGACATTCAGTAGATAACGGGTGGTCAATATCTAAGAGCAGCGTTTTATCGCTTTGAACGATTAGCGGCCCATCAGTCATTAAGTAGGTCCTTAATAAGTGCATGTAATAGGGCGCTTTGAGGCTCAAGTCGGGTGATATCTACCCACTCATGTGCGGCATGCGCGCCATCGCCAACTGCGCCTAAACCATCTAGAACTTGAGCGCCTGCAGCTGCAGCAAAGTTGCCATCACTCGCACCGCCTACAGAGGCGTGCTCAAGCGGCGGCATTCCAAGTGCTGCTGCAACTTTTGCGGCACGTTCATACAGCGCCATCGTAGATTTAACTTCCAAAGGTGGGCGATTGAAACCACCAGTGATTTCATATCGCGCCAAAGGATTAATTGAGTTTAGGTTTCGGATTCCTGCATCGACTCGTTCTATTTCTGCCATTGAGAAAGATCGGACATCGATATCCAAAACAGCTAAATCCGGAACCGTGTTTGTTGTATTTCCAGAACGCAACATTGTTGGGACAACAGTTGTACCAAGATCGCTATTTGCGAGAGCCGCTATCGCAAGAATTGCGTGGCCCATTTCAGTTGTTGAGTTAATTCCTTTTTCAGGTTCAAGTCCCGCGTGTGATGCTTTTCCGTGAATACGTACTTGATACATCGCAGTACCTTTACGACCTGTTTTAACTTTGCCATTCAAAGATGCTTCAATAACTAACACTGCTTGTGCTTTACTGGAAATTTCTTTAATAAAATCTTTGCTGGTTGCACTTCCAGTTTCTTCATCAGTTGTGGCGATGAGCGCTGCAGCACCATCAATTCCCTTCATCGCATACAGTGCTTGGATAAACCCTGCCTTCATATCAAAAACACCTGGACCTCGAGCAGCATTTCCTTCAATGCTCCATACCGGCTCAAATGATCCCTTTGGCCATACGGTATCTAAGTGCGCCAACACAATAACGTCAGGATTTTCAGAGCCCCACCAAAATACTGGACGCTCATTTACTTCACGAATCGTTGCGGGTGAGCCTAAAACTTCATTAGCTAAATCAGAGGCCAGGGCAATTACTTGGCGGCAGGCTGTTAAATCTTCAGTCGGAGACTCCAACCTGACAAGTTTTTCGAGCGCTGACAGCATGGGTGAAGTCTATAACGCAGCTACGCCGGTGATGCGCGGAATTCGGAAGGATTGAACTTCACCAGTTGCGTGGTCACGGGCGATTAAGGCACCAGCGCTGACCCGAATTGGATCAATAATCCGATGAGTAACGGCGCCATTGTTATCGGCATAACCAATTGAAAGTGATTTCTCCTCAAGAATGTATTTATTTATTAAATCCATTGTTTCATTGGCCGTACTTCGCGGTAATGCACCTAATGCTTCATTTGCTACTTGTCGCAAGTGTGCTTGCTTATGGCTAGATTTTTCGCCCGTACGAATTACGCGAATTGCAGAGTTAAGCATGTCAATGTCCGGAACTTCAATTTCTCCGACAATTCTTGGAGGTCGTGGTTTTGCTAAGGCTCGGTTTGCGTGTTTTCCAGTTAAAATTAAACCGTTAGCTGATTCAGCAGCTGGTAAATATCCAGATTCTCGAAGCACTCGCATTACATCTACAGAATCGTGATTACAAACAATTACTTCAGGGGCTATTCTCCTTAGTGCGAGTACATCCAACTTTTTATCGTTCATTATCTGAGCAATTAGTGCCGTATCTTCACAGCGTATGAAAGAAGATGTATTTCCAACTCGGAGTTTTCCATGTTTCTTTGAAACATCGGCAATCAAATATTCCAATGGTTGAGGCATCGGAGTTTTAGAAGTCTTGCTTAAGAAAGCTTTTATCTCTTCGCCGGTTTTTCCATGGTCTAGCGCTCTTCGAATTGTTGCTTCGGTAAAACGATAAACGGTTGCGCCGCCGCGGCTCTCAATCTCAGCCATGATTGCTAACTCTTGTGAGACTTCATGCTCTAAAGGGCCTGGCGCAATCGCAGTGTTATCACTTTGAATAAGGATGTGGTCAACTGTTTTTGGGAGATCGGCATTAATAAGGCTTAGTTCTGCACCTTCTAGAAAAGCTATTCCATATGCAGATAGCGCACCTTGACCAGTAAGCCCAAGCCACTCCGACTCACGCAGCGTCCATGAAGCTAACTCTTCTTGCATAGAGGAGTTACGTCGGACAGGAGCACGCCATGCCAGGAGTGAATTAAAGGAGTTTATGTCAGGGGCAATTCCCTGGTTTTCTTTGAGTATTGAAAGGGTGAGCGCGCGGACTCGTGCAGCATTTACTCGATCGAGTTCAGGGCCAAGAGCTGCAACATTTTTAGCGTCAGCTCGCCCTACAAGACCGCTGGCACGGGAAGTGATTAACCATGCCGACGTTAAAGCTTGCCATCTATCTGCAGGTGTCTGCATCAACCAAACGTCAAACTTATTGCTGGGCATGATTCGGTCATCTGAATCAATACTTATTAATGATGATAAATATGCTAACTCAGTTATAAAAGCCGTACATGATTCATCAACGCCTAAATGATTTGAAATAATTTTAAGATCTCGTACTCCTAGGCCTCCTGCGCGCAAAGCATCTGCTGGTTCTTCGGCCCAAAAATTCAGCAACTCCTCAACCCAGCGCAGTACAGTTGAAATATTCGCGATGGATGCTAAATTGATTTGGTCTTTGTTACGAACTGCACCAACTAATTGTGGTGCATCAACAAGATTTTCTTTATGGATTTTTCCACCGCGAAGATAAATAGCTACTTCACGTGGAAGTACAACAGTTCTCTGGTCAAGTGGAACTAAGAATTTTCGTTCTAGTAACCAAGCAACTCCAGGTCCTGGGTTTTTTATATCGCCAACACTTCCTCGTGGTGGACCCCACACTAATCGCTCCAGAGTTCTGCGGGCTTCTGCAGGTGCATCATCAAGCTCACTTAACTTAAGTTTTGCCAATGAAGCTGGTCCAAGTCCAGCAGGCTCATTTCCAAGCACATCACGAAGTTGCGAAGGCAATCGCATTCCATCGTTAGCGGGATAAATCAAGCCCATCGCAATTAAATCTTCGAGCACAGCAGCACTGGCTTTATGCGTTAATCCCACAACTGATTTAGTTGAAAAAGGTTCATTTAACGAAACTGCCGCTTCAAGAACTTGAAACTGCCATTGATTGAGTGAATCTATTGCTCGGGCCAAACTTGGCGGCGAACATGCACGTACTGCAAGAGAGGCCACATCAGGTGGCACCGGGATTACAAGATCGGGGCGCTTAGTAAATAGTGTTAAAAGTGCAGCATCATCAACACTACGTAAGTAGTCGGAGAATGAGCGCATTTCCATAACTTGCTAACATTACTGGGCTTTAGTACTTATTGTGTAATCAGCGACGTTTTCTTCTCGGGGTAAGCCATGTACCCAAGGCTGCAAGTCGTACAACAACAGGCGAAATTGCACGGCCAATAAAACGTGCACGCCGAAAATCGTGGATCGGCCACCCTTCAGCCATTGCGCGCAGGCCCAATATTGCATCTGGATTTATTGCCGATGGATGGCCTACACATTGCAAGAGTGGAAGGTCATTATTGCTATCTGAATATGCATAACAATCTTCTAAATTCAGGCCAACACGTTGAGCAAGGTCTCTCACAGCTGTTGCTTTTTCTTTTCCGTGCAATAACGCCCCAACCATTTCGCCGGTATAGGTTCCATCTTTAATCTGAGCTTTACTTCCTAGCGCTCCAGTAAAACCTAAACGATTTGCAATTAGCACGGCCATGTCCTCTGGCGCTGCAGTAACTAACCACACTTCTTCACCATTTGCTAAATGCTTTTGTGCAATATCAATTGTTCCTTGCCAGATTGCAGGTGAAACAAACTCATCATAAATCTCTTGCGCAATCGCCTCGATATCCTTGACGCTATGGCCGCCAATAAAATTTGTGGCTGACTCTTGAAAGCGTGCGATCTCTTCCTTATTTTCTTTTCCTGTTAAGCGAAAGCGCAGATTGGCTAGGACGAATCGGGAGATATCCTTTTTGGTGAAGTATCCACGTTGATACATGCCGCGCCCAAGAAAATAGATCGTGGAGCCACGGATTAGCGTGTTATCTACATCGAAAAAGGCTGCTCGCTTCGCCGTGAGTGCCATGTCACTACCTTAACGAACTTGACCCAATAGGGACGCTTTATGCTTACCCAATGAGTTCAACAGTCCATGTGATTCGTCACGGAGAAGTAGAAAACCCACAGAAGATTCTCTATGGGCGCCAACCGGGATGGCGACTTTCTGATCGTGGCCAAGAGATGGCTCGCACATTGGGAGATTGGTCTCGGACAATTGATTTAGGTGCGCTCTATGTTTCACCACTCCAGAGAGCGCAAGAGACTGCAGTTCCGATTGCCGCCGCGCATTCATTAGCAATCACAACGGATGAGCGTTTAATAGAGGCGGCAAATGTTTTTGAAGGTAAGCCATTTGGTGTTGGCGACGGAGTACTTCGCCACCCTGCTGCATGGAAACACTTGTGGAACCCATGGCGACCTTCATGGGGAGAGCCATATGACGAACAAATTAACCGTATGCTCGCGGCGGTTTTTGCAGCACGAGCATCAGCAAATGGAAAAGATGCGATTTGTATTTCGCATCAACTTCCAATCTGGATTTTACGCAGTGCGATTGAAAATCGTAGGCTGATACATGATCCACGTAAACGAGAATGCTCGTTAGCCTCGGTAACAAGTATTCATTTTGATCAAGATGGCTTGATTTCTGGACTAACATATTCAGAACCTGCACGTCATTTACTGCCAGGAAAATGATGAAAAAGATTTATAAGGTTTTTGTTTTGACCATGCTAGCAATTGCTTTAACAAGTTGCAGCGGCGGTGGAACTTCTACAGCTCAAGAAAGTTTTATTTCTGGTAATGGAACAGTTACATTTATAAAATCTGCTAATCGGATTGCCGCACCTGACCTTTCAGGGATGACCCTTTCTGGTAAGAATTATTCACATAAGTTTGGGAGAGTGACGGTAGTTAATGTCTGGGCCTCATGGTGTGCTCCTTGTCGCGCAGAGATTCCAACACTGATCGCACTGTCAAAGAAATACAGCGAAACTTCTTTTATCGGAATTCTTACCCGTGATAATCCACCCACTGCTGAAGCCTTTGCTCGTCGCTTTGCAATCCCTTACCCAACACTTATAGATGACTCAATTTTGATTGGTTTCAAAGGCTCCCTGCCAGCAAACGCAATACCCTCAACAGTTGTGATTGATAGAAATGGAAAGGTAGCTGGACGCATTTCCGGTGAAATTACCGTAGCTTCACTCTCATCATTGATTGAAAAAGTGAGTGCAGAATGAAAGAGTTTTTTGTCGAACAGATACTTAATGGATTCTTAGTGACAGCATTTCCTGTTGCATTTGTCGCAGGTCTAATTTCCTTTCTTTCCCCATGCGTTCTGCCACTTGTGCCTGGCTATTTATCTTTCGCTGCTGGTTTTTCAAATAATCGAGGGAAAATACTTCTAGGTTCATTGCTTTTCGTACTTGGCTTCAGCACAGTATTTGTTTCCTATGGCGCAGTTTTTGGCGGTCTAGGAAATAAATTAGTGGCTCATGAAGTCGGAATTTCGAGGGGGCTCGGAGTAGTAACAATTTTTCTTGGCTTTATTTTCCTCGGAAAATTCGCGATGCTTCCTACAATTCGTCCACGCATGAAAACTACCGGCGGATTAATTGGAGCCCCACTTTTAGGATTCCTTTTTGGCATTGGTTGGACGCCGTGCATAGGTCCTGCACTAGCAGCAGTTCAAACTTTGGCTTTTCAAGAATCTAGTGCTGGACGGGGTGCATTTTTATCATTGGGCTACTGCCTTGGTTTGGGCATGCCCTTTATTGCTTCTGGAATTTTTCTTGATCGCTCTGAAAAACTTCGCAAGGTTCTTGTTCGTCGCGGCGATCTCATCTCCAAAATCGGTGGAGTGTTTCTTATTACGATCGGAGTTTTACAAGTGACTGGAACCTGGGGTCAGATTATGAACTCTTTGCGTTCACTAATTTCAGATTTCATCCCGGTGGTTTAAATGAGCGAAAAAACCCAACTTCCAGAGCTTGGCAGCGTCGGATTATTTAGATTCGCATGGCGTCAATTAACTAGTATGCGCACCGCGTTGGTGTTATTGATGATGTTAGGCCTTGCTGCTATTCCTGGCTCGCTGATTCCGCAGCGCACTCAAAACCCCATGGCAGTGAGTGCATATTTCAAGAGTTCGCCGAGTCAGGCTAAATGGATGGATCAACTCTCACTCTTTGATGTCTATGGCTCCCCTTGGTTCAGCGCTATTTATATCCTGCTATTTATCTCGCTAATCGGCTGTGTATTGCCGAGAACCATCGAGCATTTTCATGCTGCACGCGCCTTGCCACCTACTACGCCTAAAAATCTTAACCGAATGGATTTCTATTCTTCTTGGTCAGCCAATGGTGATGAGCTAGAGAAGGCTCGTATGTGGTTTGAGAAGAACCGATTTAGAGTTATTGAAAATGAAGGTTCGATATCAGCAGAAAAAGGTTATTCGCGTGAAACCGGAAACCTATTTTTCCACTTAGCGTTGATTTTAGTTCTACTTGGAATTTCCATGTCATCCTTATTTGGAATGCGTGGCGAAGCAATTATTAATGTTGGAGAGCGCTTTGTTAATACACCTACCAGCTATGACTCGCTAGCCTATGGAAAACTTTTTAAAGATGGAAAGTTAGCTAACTTCATGCTTAAGGTTGATAGTTTTGATGCTCAATATAATGTTGTAACCAGTGCACCAGAGGATTACACCTTGAATGTGACGCTTTATAGCGGCGACTTTTCTAAGGAGCAGAAAAAAGTAATTAAAGTGAACTCTCCTCTTACAATTGGTTCTACAAAGATTTACCTTCAAGCGAACGGCTATTCACCAATAGTTACTGTGCGAGATTCACAAGGCAATGTTGGAATGCAAGGCCCAATTCCATTCTTGCCACAAGATGGAAATTTGCGATCAATTGGCGCGATTAAGGTCCCAGATGCCTTGCCGCAGGTTGGTTTTGTTGGCTCTTTCCTACCAACATATGAGCGAACTAATGGAAATGGTGCGATAAGCGCATTCCCTCAAGCTTTAGATCCGCGGCTATTACTTTCTGCATGGTCGGGAGACCTAGGTTTAGATTCAGGCGTTCCTCAGTCTGTCTATCGCATTGATACCTCAACAATGAAGCAGATAGGTTTGAAATCACTTAAACCAGGTGAAAGCTTTGCTTACGCAGGAGGTTCACTGACATTTGAAGGCTACGTTCAATGGGTCAACCTGCAGATAGTCGATGATTCCGGCAAGAACTTTGCCTTACTCGGGGCTATTGTTTCCATCCTTGGCTTATTAGCCTCACTTTTTACGCGCCGTCGCAGAATCTGGATTCGGGTGGGAAGTGACGTTGAAGTAGCTGGTCTAGCTAAAAATGCCGCACCAGGCTTAGAGCAAGAGTTAGCTATATTTACAGCAGTAATAAAAGGAGAGATGTAAATGTCACGTACTTGGGCCTATCTTTCCAACTATTTAATTTACTCATCGATGGCCGTCTACACACTTTCATTTTTTGCTCACGCTGTAGAGACTGCATGGGCAGTTAAAATCCCCGAAGCAAAATCAATTAAGACTCTTGACTATAAGCGAACTGAAAAAGTTGCTCGAATCGCAACCGCGATGATGATCCTTGGATTTATTCTTTTATTTGCTGGCGTAATAGCCCGTGGCCTTTCTGCAGGACGAGTCCCATGGGGCAATATGTATGAGTTTTCGATAACAGGTGCCCTGGCTTTCTCAGGTGCTTACCTAGCTGCGCTACGTAAATATGATCTACGTTGGCTAGGACTTTTAGTTTCAATTGCAGTCTTATTAACTTTAGGCACAGCGGTTGCTGTTCTATATCGACCAAGTGCACCACTGGTTCCTGCGCTTAAATCTACATGGTTAGTCATTCATGTTTCTGCAGCAATAGTGTCTGGCGGTGTTTTTTTACTTGCCAACGCCGTTGCTGCCGCTTATCTTTATTTAGATGCAATGGAATCAAAAGGTGAACGAACTGCCTGGGCTAAACGTTTGCCATCTCTTGAATACTTAGATCAACTTTCATATCGCTTAGTTGCATTTGTCTTTCCATTATGGACATTTGCAGTTATCGCTGGAGCTATTTGGGCAGAAAGCGCGTGGGGTCGTTATTGGGGCTGGGATCCTAAAGAGACGTGGGCTTTCATTACTTGGGTTGCATATGCAGCCTACTTACATGCACGCGTAACTATTGGTTGGCGTGGACGCCGCGCAGCTTGGTTATGTTTATT